>AERA01002210.1_pt1 | contig 24902 bp, 19 predicted proteins | sample 267968 | NCBI WGS metagenome assembly AERA01 (sample SAMN02954363, study PRJNA61401) | activated sludge metagenome | biome: terrestrial; feature: wastewater treatment plant; material: activated biomass; isolation source: activated biomass of an industrial wastewater treatment plant | reverse complement strand
CCAGTGCTTCCTGCACCTTGTCCGGTGTACAGAGCACCAGTACTTTCTTGGTTTTTCCAGTTCCGTGCGGCAGGGTTACCGTACCCCGGATAGCCTGATCGGCTTTACGGGGATCCACACCCAGGCGAATGTGGATGTCAACTGAGGAATCAAATTTGGTCAGGTTGACTTCCTTGACCAATTGCATGGCCTCAAGGAGGTCATACAGTTTTGTGCTATCGACTTTCTTGGCCGCGATAGCCATTTTCTTGGTTGAATTAGCCATTCGAATATTGCTTTAAAGGTTATGGCGCAAGGGCATGGATCCCGTTGCTCCCTTTGTGATTGAATTTATTTTGAACCCGGCCATCGTTATGGCGGGATAACTGATCAAACAGATCAGGACTTTACGGTTACACCGTCGGGAGGTGTACCCTTTACGGTCAACCCCATACTGCGCGCAGTCCCGGCCACCATCATAATCGCTGATTCAACAGTGAAGGCGTTGAGGTCCGGCATTTTGTCCTTGGCAATAGCTGCCACCTGGTCCCAGGTCACAGAACCGACTTTCTTCCGGTTAGGTTCCGGTGAACCGCCTTTGACCTTGGCCGCTTCCATCAACTGGACAGCCGCAGGAGCGGTTTTGATCTCAAAGTCAAAGGATTTGTCCTTGTATACGGTAATAATGACCGGAACGGTTTTGCCGGCCATTTCCTGCGTGCGCGCATTAAAACGCTTGCAGAATTCCATGATGTTGACACCTTTGGAACCCAGGGCAGGGCCTACCGGAGGTGCAGGATTGGCCGCACCGCCTTTGACTTGTAACTTGATAAATGTTTCGACTTCCTTAGCCATGATTCATTCAAATGCGTTTCGGATCAGGATATTTTTTCGACCTGCATGAAGTTCAACTCCACTTCGGTGCCCCGTCCGAAAATTTTAACAATGACTTTCAGTTTCTTCTTTTCTTCGTTGATCTCTTTGATATCGCCGATAAAATCGTTGAAAGGTCCGTCAATGATCTTGACCATCTCCCCTTCAATGAACGGCTCCACCATGGATTCGACCATGCCTTGCGACTCATCCACTTTCCCAAGCATCCGGTTCGCCTCGCTTTCCTGCATCGGGATCGGTGTATTCCGGCCCAGGAAATGGATCACATTCGGGATATTCGAAATCCCCTGGATGATATCCTGAGAAAAGTGGTCCGGATCCGCTTCCACCAGCAGGTAGCCGGGAAGAATATTACGGTCCAGGATCACTTTCTTTCCGTTGCGGATCTTGTACACTTTCTCCGAAGGCACCAGGATCTGGGATACAACGTCTTCCCAACCGGCCCGCTTGATCTCGAGCTCGATCCGCTCCTTGATCTTGCGTTCCTTGCCGGAGATCACCCGGAGGGAATACCATTTTCTGCCTTCAGCCATGATCAGCTCGTCAATTAAAGATTGTACAGAACGCCTGTAATCTGCTTACTGATCACATCCATCAACAACACCAACAAGGCGATGATCAGGGATCCGATCAATACGACACGGGTACTGGCCAGCAAATTCGGCCAGGTCGGCCAGGTTACTTTGTTGACCAACTCGTTGTAACTCTCGAGTAAGTAGCGCTTTATTGATTCCATTTGTTCTGTCTCCTCGGTTTAAATCACCGGCATTTTTCAACGTTCGAAAAAACGTCCGGTGCTCCTGTTGCACGGGCAGGAGGACTTGAACCCCCAGCCTACGGTTTTGGAGACCGTCGCTCTACCAATTGAGCTATGCCCGTATTTCAATCGCGTTGCGTACAACAACGGGTAAATTGATATTGGTTCCTTACGGAAAAATCCGGCAGGGAAATTTCCCGTTGGAGATTTACCTGCCGGAAGTTGAATCAGTATTCGTTCAGCCGAAGCTTAGTCGAGGATCTCGGTTACCTGGCCGGCGCCGACGGTACGGCCACCTTCGCGAATCGCGAAACGGAGACCTTTTTCCATGGCGATCGTATTGATCAGGCTCACTTCCAGGGCTACGTTGTCACCCGGCATCACCATCTCAACATTTTCAGGCAGCTTGCAATCACCGGTGACGTCCGTTGTTCTGAAATAGAACTGTGGGCGGTAACCGTTGAAGAATGGGGTATGACGACCCCCTTCTTCCTTGCTCAATACGTATACCTCAGCTTTGAATTTCTTGTGCGGTTTTACAGAGTCCGGTTTGCAAATAACCATTCCGCGATGGATCTGGTCTTTTTCAATACCGCGCAGCAGCAGACCGGCATTGTCACCAGCTTCCCCACGATCCAGGATCTTGCGGAACATCTCTACCCCGGTCACCGTAGATGTCAGCGGCTTTTCACCTTCTTTCATCATACCGACGATCTGCACGTTATCACTGGTGTTGATCACACCCCGCTCAATACGGCCTGTGGCTACGGTACCGCGACCGGTGATCGAGAACACGTCCTCGATCGGCATCAGGAACGGCTTGTCAATGTCACGTACAGGCTCAGGGATCTGGGCGTCAACAGCGGCCATCAATTCTTCGATAGCAGCTTTACCACCGGCATCACCTTCGAGGGCCTTCAGGGCTGAACCCTTGATGATCGCGGAGTTATTTCCATCGAAACCATACTGGTCGAGGAGTTCACGAACTTCCATTTCGACCAGCTCGAGCATTTCTGCATCATCCACGAGGTCGACTTTGTTCATGAACACGACGATCTTGGGTACACCTACCTGGCGGGCCAGCAGGATGTGCTCGCGGGTTTGTGGCATCGGACCGTCAGTGGCGGCAACCACGAGGATAGCGCCGTCCATCTGGGCAGCACCCGTCACCATGTTCTTCACATAGTCGGCGTGACCCGGACAGTCTACGTGCGCGTAGTGACGATTCTTCGTCTCGTACTCCACGTGTGCTGTATTGATCGTGATACCTCTTTCTTTTTCTTCCGGAGCGGCATCGATTGAATCATAATCTTTCTTTTGTGCCAGTCCCTGCTCCGCCAGCACATAGGTGATGGCTGCGGTCAGCGTCGTCTTACCGTGATCTACGTGACCAATCGTGCCAATATTGACGTGGGGTTTGGTCCGTTGAAAGGTTTCTTTTGCCATGGATGTTGTTGTTTAAATGGTATTGTTTTACGAAATACTGATTGCTGGTTAATGAATATGTGTTCTTGCACTTGAATTCGACTGAGCCAATGAAGGGATTTGAACCCTTGACCCCTTCCTTACCATGGAAGTGCTCTACCCCTGAGCTACATCGGCTTTAGCCGCTCTCCCAGGAGCGGGTTTATGGAGCGGGCGATGAGACTCGAACCCACGACCCTCAGCTTGGAAGGCTGATGCTCTACCAACTGAGCTACGCCCGCATGGTTTTTTCGCTACATGCCCTTTTTGCCACGCTTTCCCTGCCATCCGCGTGGTCGCAGAAAAAGTGGGGGTGATAGGACTCGAACCTATTCAGTCAGAGACACCAGATTTACAGTCTGGCCCGGCTCTCCAACTCCGGCGCACCCCCTGATTCTTTGGCTGGGCCTCCTGGTCTGACTGATACATGTTGAGCCAGTGGAGGGACTCGAACCCCCGACCAGCTGATTACAAATCAGCTGCTCTACCAACTGAGCTACACTGGCTTGTATCATTTGTCATCAGGGAGTTCCTTAAGGACATCCGCATTGCGCTTGACCGGGCGAAAGAGAAATCATTTCTTTCCGGATTCGAAGTCGCGAAAGCCACATTCGCTTGTCAAATTTTTCCAATGTTTTCGCGGGTTGACCGGAAAAAGTGGTTTCTACCGATCTGTAAACCAACGAATTACATATAGTTTTCCAGGGCTTTCCCCGAAAGCGAATGCAAAGATATAACTATTCCAAAACATTAATGCGTTCCTTCCTCAATAATTTTGCATCAAGGAGGACGGCGGATTGGGATGATGCTTGTCCTGGATCCGTTCCTTGTGTTTACTGAGCTGGCGCTTCATGTTGTCGACGACGGCATCCATGGACGCTTCAAAGGTCTTGCTCACCTCAGTGGCGATCAGGGTATCCCCCGGGACGTGGAGTTTCATTTCCACGATCTTGTCCCGGACCTGACCCGAATTCTCCAGCTTGAGAAAGATCTGGGCATCGATTATACGGTCAAAAAATTGGTCAAGTTTGTCGGCCTTTCGATAAATGTAATCCGTCAGCTTCTTGTCTGCGTCAAAATGAACGGCTGTGAGGTCAATCTTCATATTCCACGCTGGTTTATAGTGTTAACAAAATGGCGCCTTCGCGCCTGCATATTATTTTCTCTCCGCGGCCGGATGGGATTTCCGGTAAACATCCATCAGCCTGGCCATCGAATTATGGGTATACACCTGGGTCGCCGCAAGACTGGAATGACCCAGAAGTTCCTTGATCGCATTCAACTCCGCACCATGGTCCAGTAAATGCGTGGCCATAGAGTGGCGCAGGACGTGCGGACTTCTCTTTTTCGCGGTCGTCACACGCCCAACCCAGGCCACAACTTTATTATGAACGTATTTTGGGTAAACCGGTTTACCTGCATCCGTTAAAATCACAGGCTGTTCCGGATCCTTGCCGAAGCGTTCAGTGGCTGATGCTTGCAGCTGCATGAGCAATTCCTGCAAATGGTGCCCAAGCGGTATATGTCTGAATTTTTTACCCTTGCCGAAAACGCGTATGCTCTTCTGGGAAAAATTGACAGCCGACCATTTCAGATTGATGACCTCGCTGCGTCGTAAACCGCAACCATAGAGCAAACCGATCATCACCTTGTCCCGGAGCACAGGGTAGCCTTCCTGGTCCGTAACGCCTTCAAACTGAGTCCAGAGCTGACGAATCGCATTTTCAGGAAGACTTTCGGGAAGGCGGGAAGCCAGTTTCGGGGTCTGGATATGCATCACCGGCTGTTGATTGGTGTGCCCTTTACGATTCATCCACCGATAGAAATGGGCAAGGGAAGATACTTTTCTGCGAATGGTGACGGGTTGTGATTTTTCCTGCATCAGGCTGACCACCCAGCTCCGCACGTGCTGACGATTGGCGGCATGCAATTCATCCACCCCATAGCGGAGATTCAGGAAGCCGGCAAATTGCCGCACATCCCGCTGGTATCCTTCTATAGTGTGACCGGAATATCTTCGTTCGTATTGAAGGTAGTCCGTAAAGGCAGTTAACAATGATTCCGCATTCAAGCTCAACACGAATACTTTACCGAACAACTATCCAGAAATATACCAACTTTTCAGGGCCATGTCAAGTGCTGAGGCCTAAATATTCACTCCCGCGTTATTTTTCAGCCCTGTCCCCTCTCCCTGCAGCCCCCTGAAATAGGCTATATTTGAAGATATGAAAACACTGATTGTCAGCCTGTTCACCCTGCTGTCCTGGATACCTCAACAGGTGCATGCCCAGATCATTTATTCGGAAGCCGCCGGTGTCCTGGGCATTGACCATCAATACGGTAGCGGCGCGCCGGGTGGCGGGATCAGTTTCTGCGATTTTAACCAGGATGGCATGGACGACCTGACCCTGGGGGGAGTTGCAGGACAAGGCATCGAATTTTACCTGAATGATTCCGGCGTTTTTCAGCGCATGGCGCCTTTGGCTGATGTGCCGTGTGAGGTCAAACAGATCTTATGGGTAGATTATGATAATGACGGAGACAAGGATTTGTATAGCGCCTGCTATGACGGATACAACAGGTTGTTTAGCAACCGCGGCAATCTCGTGCTGGTTGAAGTGACAGAGGACGCTGGTCTGCCCACCGAAATTCATCGCGGATTCGGCGCCTTGTTTGTTGATTTCAACAGGGATGGTTGGTTGGATCTCTATTATGTCAAACGCCGGTTGGGTACAGATTCGCTGACCAATGAAAACAGGCTTTTTCTCAATCATCCCTCCGGCGTGTTCACAGAGGTAACCGATGAGGCCGGTGTTGCTGATCGCGGCAAGAAACCATTCTGCGCAGTGGCCATTGATTATGACAATGACAAATGGCCTGATATCTATATCAATAACGACAAACAAACCATCAACACCTTGTTACACAACAATGGTGATGGTTCATTCTCCGACGTCGGTGAAGCCTGCAACGCCAATGTGCAAATGGATGCCATGGGCACTGCGCTCGGGGATTACAATAATGATGGCTGGATGGATATGTATGTCTCCAATATTCCGACCGGAAATGTGCTGTTACATAATAACGGCCCGGATACAGCAGGCAATTACACATTCACCGACAAGGCACTCGAATCCAATACCATTTTTAACAGTGTGGCATGGGGAACCAATTTCCTCGATGCGGACAATGATGGCGACCTTGACCTGTATGTCAGCAGCATGCTCTCCGGTGAAGCGCAAATCAACAGCACGCTTTACGAAAACCTGGGCAATGGAACGTTTCAAAATCGAGAGGGCGAGTTGGTTGGCGATACCTGCGTGAGTTTCAGTAATGCGATCGGTGATGCCAATGGCGACGGTATAGCTGATATCGCCGTGGTGAACCAGGGCGACTTTTCTTCTCAACTCTGGATCTCCATGCCACCGCTCATCCCCAACCGGTTCCTGAAGATCCGGTTGGAAGGTCGGCTCAGCAATCGTGATGGCATTGGCGCCCGGATTGAAACGTGGGCCGGCGGATCATATCAGCAGCGATACACCCATTGCGGGATCGGTTTTCTGGGGCAGAATTCCAATACAGAGATCATTGGCTTCAATGTTTTATCTGCTGTGGATTCAATCGTCATCACCTGGCCGACAGGGCATATTGACCGGCTATATGATGTGGCGACTGAACAAACGATCGAGGTGATTGAAGGCAGCACGACAGATGGCCACATCATGGTGGATCCGGATATCACGATTGTGACCAGTACCTACGATGTAAAGGAAGAGCGGGCATTGGTTATTACGCCGAATCCAACCATGCATGAGATCCGGATCAACGATGCCTCCTCATCCACCTACAAGATCATCAATACGATGGGCAAGGTGGTGGGCAGCGGCTTCATTCGTCAAGCTAATGAAGAAATATCCGTTGATCAACTCACGCCAGGTATTTACGTTATATGGCTGAACCGGAATGGAAAGACTGCAAGCGGTTTGTTTGTTAAACAGTAGTTGAAAATTTCAATCTCACGATTGCATGACGACAATGCGCTTGCTTTGATATCCGGGCACTGACATGACATAGAGGCCCGGCGGCAATTCATATACATCAATGTAGCCCTTGCTCAGCTGCGCGTGGTATACAAGTTGACCGAATTGGTTGAAGATTTTCACGCTTGCCTCATCCTGGATACCGGAGATGAAAATCCTATCCCTGGCCGGGTTGGGAAAGCACTCAAATTGCGGAAGGGATATGGCCGTCGTGCCGGAGATCAGTTGGTCACAATAGGTTGTATCCGGTTCCAGCTCCATGTAGCCTTTTTCCGTCAGATCTTTCCCGTCAAAAGCGGAATACGTTTCCGGGTAGCGCTTCATCCGGAAGGTGGTATTGTTCTGCGCGATCTCACCTTGTGCGATGAACGCGCCATTTTTGATCGGCACAATATATTCCCAGGCCATTTGATTATCCGGTGTCATTTCAAAGGCATACCCCGTCCGGCCGGAGAGCAACAAGTAATTACCGTTTGGCAGCACCTGGAAACTGGACAGTCCGGAAGAGTTCATCAATCCGGGATCAACCGGGTGCACCAGGGTCAGATCATGATCTGCCGGCAGCCAGGTGTTTTCCATTTCAAAAATGTGATTCACCATATCCAGCACCGGTGTGAAAATATTGGCCGTGGAATAATTGTCGCCGGCCCGATTGTTGAAAAAACCAACGCTTCCAAAATAGGGATGGGTGGGTTCGACAAAATCTTCGATCCAGTGACAATCATGACCGAAGAAAACTTTTTGATCTGAAGAATCACCACGATGATAGGCGCGCGGATTTCCCCACCTGTAGACGAGATCACCTCCCTTGCCCCAAACGCCACCCGAAGATGAGGCGGCCTCGCTGGTCGTGGTGCTGTGATCGATAAACCATATTTCATCAAAGTGCGGCACTGATATCATGATCAGATCCAGCTCCGGATGATAATCGATCGCATTGGAATGCATCCAGTCGGCCTGACCGCTCACGTAGATATGATTGAGATGAATTCGCTCCGGGTGATCCGCTACAATTGCATAGTTCGCTTTGGTATCATCAAACTCCTGCACCAGGTGATCCCAGGCGTGCCAATGCCAGACAATTGAATCCAGCGTCGGGTTATACTCCAGGATCCAGTCTGGCCAGATCGCGTCTTCGGTGATCAGCAAAGGATCTCGTCCGGCCTCAATCGCTTCTTCCGGTGTCTTGTTTTCCCAGGCGATCATCAACACATGTCCATTGGGCATGACCGTGACGTCATGATGGAGTCGATTCAGACTGTCATTCATCTCGAAGGACCATACCAAATCATTGTCCCAGGTGCGTCGCTCTACATATTGTCCGCCGCCCCCAGCCCAGATCGGATCATTGTTGGATCCCCGTCGATTATAACAGGCCACGAGGTCTCCATTCGGCAGGATATACGCGGAATTACCGGGTACACGATCCAGCTGGTCATCCCATTGATGCACCACCTCACCGCATTCATTCAACAGCCAGACCGTACCCTGCGCATGTGGAAATACGAGATTATACCCCGGACTGTACGATTCCGGCATATAGGAGATCAACCCGACTGTATTCTGGGCATTTAGCGTTATCGCCAGTTGCATTAAAAAAATGAATCCACAAATCTTCTTCATCATTTGATTCTTTGACATCCGCAGTTATAAAAATGAGAAAGTCCCCCGAGGATCAGGGGACTTTCTTCACAATTTTAATCGGATATGCAGGAATTATTTGCGCAGATTCGCAGGCCAATCATTCCCGTCAGTACGTGTCAGTGTGGTTACCGCAGTTTCACCGTAGCTGTTTTCCCAATCGATCGTCAGCTGATTGCCCGCAACCACTAGGCTGTTGATAACATAGGCTTCACCCCATTGGCTTAACCCGGTAATCGCGAGTTTGCCACACGCGTCTGCAATTCGGAGCGTACCTGCAGTTCCGCCGGCACCGTTTGGTAATCCGGCATCAGAGGTCGTACCATAGCAAGCGTAATAGCCACCCATGGATATGTCAAAGAATTCCATGCCACTGTCTGCGATAGACTTGACCTGATAAATACCATTACCCTGGTGCTCCCAAATAACGGTACCATTCCAGGTTGAGCTGCAAGGTGATCCGGCCCACACGCCTTGACCCATGGTCTGGGCATCAAATGTGCCCTCCAGGCTGGACGGACAGATCAAATTGGATTTGATCTGGAATAGCGCTCTGAATGCCGGTTGTCCCTGCGTCACAGCGTTAGTATTGGTCCGGTCAAATGTTTGGCCACGGTTTGTGGTCAATGTGGCATAGAAATCAATCGCTTCACCGCCGTTCACATCATCGATCGTCAAGCCCAATACATCGAGAGCTTGTTGAAGGGTAAAGGTGAATGAAGCTGTTGGGCGACCGTTGTCCGGATTCACGCCAAACTGGCTGCGATTTTGCGAGGCAATCACCGCAGACGTTCCGGTTTGAGCATGGTTTGCTGTCCAGCTGTAGGTTTCAACTGTCTGACCGTTTTCATCGTCATAAAACTCGACCATGAAACTAACGGATGCGTTAGCCGGATCATTATAATTGAAATCCTTGCCATTCGGGCCAACAAAGCTGCCCACCTGGCTCGGGTATGCCCCGTGCTCAAGATCGGCATACTCCGGGAACACCCTGTCCTTCTCACAAGCGGAGACGAAAAGCAGGATAGCCAGTGCGCCGACTATTTTGAAAATATGTTTATTCATGATTTGTGTTTTTGGACGTTGATGAATTATTGCAGGGTACAGGTATTTGTATCCCAGAATACACGTACCTCCAGATTACTTTTCTGGGTCACGTTCTCGTTCCGGTTCACGAAGTTTGCCGGGTACCAGTATGACCTTGGGAAAGCGCCTGAATTAGGCTCCAGCGAGATCTGCATGCCGGTCGGCTTGCAGGTTCTGCGGTAAGCGTTATAGGCTTCCAGTCCCTGGGTTTGCATGGCCAGCCATGCTTCTTTCATCAGGACGTTCATTTTCGCATCATTATCCGGAGCAGCATCATACAAAGCCAGTACTTCGGCTACGTAAGCTTCGATCTGAGCGTCCGAAGGGATAAATTCCGAGTTGCCTGCATCTGCGGCTCCAAAAGCCATGACCTTTTCAATTGAAACGCGAACAGCACGCTCGAGATAATCCCGGGCTGCAGCGGCATCGTTGCCTGCCAGTTTGGCTTCACCGATCATAAACAGCACGTTATACGCTGTCAGGAATGGTGTGATACCAACGCCTTTCAGGCCGTCTGTTCCACTGTTTGAAACTTGTGTACAGTTATCAGCGTCAAACTTTCCTCCCGCCGGATACACACCCCATGCCGTCTTTTTCAAATCATCTGGTGGAAGACCGGCATCATCTCCGTGGTCACGACCCCAGTACCCGCCATATTCCATATTGGGATCGCCCCAATCGGAAGAAGCGGTACAGTATGGCCAACCGGCCGGCCAGTGGAAAGGATACGGCTGTGCCTGGCATTGTAGGGTAAAGAAGTCTTCATCCGTCTCATCGCAATCCTGGCGATAATAATAGTAGCGAATCCGGGGGTCTTCTGTTTCTTTTTCGCCGAACATCGTCCACATTCTGTAATTCGACTGATACCAGTACGGACCGCCCGCTTCGTAACCATCCGAGTAGAACGGGTGACGGGAATCCGGCGCCTCACGGTTTCCACCCCAATGGAAATCCCAGTCATCGCTGCTGCTCACGATCAGCTGGGACTCATCACCAGCCAGGGTATTCACCTGGGTCAGTGCATTATTATCAACCAATCGTGTGGTCACATAATACCGAAGCTTGAGTGAGTTTGCCGCTTTCAGCCATTTGCTGACGTTGCCGCCATAAAACAGGTCATTGGCTACATTGGCGCCCTTCGGATCGGACAGATCAGCAATTGCGCTGTTCAGCAACGCTAATCCTTCTGCATACACAGAGGCATCATCATCAAGTGTCGGTGACAGTTTGTCCGTGCCTTGCAATGCATCTGAATACGGCACATCACCAAACATGTCAACCAGGGAGAAAAGCACATAGGCTTTCAAGACCTTGGCTACACCGCTATAGGTGGTGATACCATCTGCTTCCGCACGATCGATCACGACATTCAGGTCGGGAAGGAGCGTGGAATACGCCTGGGCCCAGATGAAGTCATATGACTCCGGACCGTCTTCCTGATCATAAAATTTACTGCCGAACATGGCGGAGAGGCGTGTGAACGTCATCCCGCGGTCATTCACGCCATCCCAGAACTGGACATCACCATGCATCCATTCACCGGTTTCGATGAACACATTGTTCATCAGCAGCTCAATGCTGGCATTGTCCGGTGTGACTGCATTCGGATTATCCAGCAAGTCCAGATCGCAGGCGGATAAAAATCCGACCATCGTCAGTGCGATAAAGACTTTGTGGATATATGTTGTCTTTTTCATAGTACTCAATTAAGGTGATTTAGAATGTGAATCGTATTGTACCTCCAAACTGCTTGGATGTGGGTACGTTCATCAGCTCAAATCCACGGGCATTACCTACGCCGGTACTGGACACTTCAGGATCGAAATTCGCGCCTTCCGGGAAGCCCAGGGCACGGAACCACAAATTCTGACCGGACAGCGTAATACTCATTGAGCCAAATGGAGTGCGGGAAAGCAGTTTTTCCGGCAGGTTGTACGAAAGGGCTACTTCACGCAGCTTGACATAGCTGGCATCGTATACGCGCATTTCATCAATAAACACACCGCCATTTTCCCAATAGTGGATGGTGGAGTGGATCTGGACAGTATTGGGCGTACCATCAGCCTGAACACCAGGTGCGATCACAGTCACGAAACGATCAAAATCCGTTTCCTGCAAAATACCGCGACCCATCATGGTGGAAGGCAACGTGGAATACATAGAGCCACCTTCACTATACGTCAGTAGCGCAGACAATTCAAATCCTTTCCAGCCGAGGTTGAAACCGCCATTGAGCACATAATCCGGATTTGGATCACCGAGGATCTGGAGCTCCGGATCCAGGGCATACGTTCCGGCGCCCGTTACAACCCACTGATCCGTATCCTCATATCGAAGGATTTTCTGACCCTGGATCTGGCCATAAGGCTGACCTGTAACAATAAAGCTGCCCAGGGTTGTATACAGGCCCAGCAGGTCGATTTTGTCAATGCCTTCAATGATCTTGTCGACCACATTGTCATTCATCGTGAAGTTACCCCAAAGATCAAGGGATACATTGGAATTCCTGATCGGTGCAACCTTTAGTCCAAGCTCAATTCCCTTATTGGAAACCTCTGCTGCATTGACCGTGGTCTGCAGACCTCCTGTGGAAGGATCGAGGCTCAGGTCAATCGCCAGGTCTGTGGAATTCTTGTCATAAAGTGACAAGTCCACACCAATGCGATTGTTGAAGAAATTGGCTTCCAGGCCAAACTCCAGTTCTTTGTGCAGCTCAGGCTTGAGATTCGGGTTTCCAAACACATCGGAAACAGAGTTGGTATTGATATTCGTACCGCCTGCATCCACAAATTCACGGGCCACGGTGGCAAGTACATTCCGTGTCCGGTACGGGTCAGGATAACCTGCTGAGGTACCATACCCCACGCGCAGTTTCAGATAGTTCAGCGTATTGCTGGTCAACCCGTCAAAAGCATCGGTAGGAATAAAGGACACACTCACACTGGGATAGAAAATAGAACGGTTTTCTTCTTCCAGGGTGGAGGTCCAGTCATTCCGGCCCTGCAGGTTGAGGTACAGGAAGTCATCGTAATCGAAGGTCAGCGCTGCATACGCGCCGGCCAATCGCTCACGCTGGATGAAGGAGGAGTTGCTGTGTGTAATAAAGTTGCTGTGCTCCATCAATCCGTAGACGAACTGATTACTGCTATTGGCAAAGGTTTCATCACGGTTGTCAGCGCGGTAGTTATAGCCCACCAAAGCGTCAAGGCCGATCAGATCCGTCAGATCCTTGCGAAGGGACAACGAGAAGTTGTGATCCTGGATCAGGTTCTTCCGGTCAGAGGTTTGAAGCAAACCATCAGGGACCTGGGTACCCCCGCGATTGATTTCATAACGATATTGCTGATTGTACTGATCCAGACCGATCCGGTACTGGAAAGACAGCCAATCTGTCAGATCATATCCGATCTGAACGTTACCATAGAAACGATTTACGGTTTCAAGGTCTCTGGTATTGTACAATGTCCAGAGTGGATGCTGGATATCATTACCCCCGCGATAGAAGATGGACTTATGATCCGGTGTTTCATACTCGAGATCAAAAATGGAAACACTCCGGGGTACATAGAATACATTGGACCACAATGAAGCAGCACCGTTATCGGGATTGGAACTCGTGCTGATACCTCCGGGAGGGGCCACGCGATCCATATCAATATAATTGAATGTACCGCTGAGGCGTACGTTGTTTGACAGCTTGGTATGAAGACCCAGGCTGAAATTGTGACGCTTCAGGTTGCTCAGTGGCACAAAACCGCCTTCATCACGATAGGCGTAGCTGGCATTCAGCGTAGTCCCATCCGAGATCTGGTTGCTCAAATTAACTGAGGTCGTATTGATCAACCCGGTTTCGAAGAAATTCTGCAGGTTATCATACGCTCTGTATTCATACCGGGCGCCGATATATTCGGGATAGATACTCCGTAGCGCTGCGCGGTCATACGGGTGGGCAATGGTACCATCTGCAGCCACGCCATATTTGCCGGGCTGATCGAAGGGTGCACCCCAGTTGGAGAACGCGGCAGACGCGCTGTTATCAAATCCGTTTCCATAGGCATCCTGATCGTCCGGCAAGCTGGCGATCTGGTTGGCAAACAAGCCTTGCTCTATAGAAATATTGAATTTTTTGTTGACATCGCGCTGGCTACCGGTTTTCGTCGTGATGAGGATCACCCCGTTACGGCCGGCTTCACCATAGAGTACAGTAGCGCTCAATCCCTTCAGCACGCTGACCTCAGCGATATTGTTGGGATCGAGGTCCAGAAAACGGGATGAAGCTGCAGCATTACCGGCGTTGGCATCGCGATCCTGGTCTGTACCGCTACCGAAAGGAATACCATCCACGACAAACAACGGCTGGTTGGTGCCACTGATCGAGGAATAGCCCCGGATAATGACATTGGTACCTGAACCGGCCAGACCGCTGGTGGCAGCGATATCCACACCCGGCACTTTACCCCGGAGTACCCTGGCGATATCCGCCTCGGGCCGGAGCTCAAGATCAGCCGATCCGACGGTCGTTACAGCGTATCCGAGTGCTTTTTTCTCTTTCCGGATACCCAGACCGGTCACGACGACCTCACCGAGTTCTACACCCTCTTTCAGTGTAACATTATACACATTTGAAGCATCCAGGGTGACTTCCTGGGCTTCATACCCTGTGTAGCTGAAGACAACTACGTTTTGGCCTTCGGGGACGCTGAGGGAGAAACGTCCGTCGAAATCGGTGACAGTACCCACACTGGTACCTTTGACAAGTACGCTCACACCAATGAGCGCTTCGCCATCAGGCCCAGTTACTGTACCGGAAATGGCCCTCTGCGCCACGGCCGAAGCCAATGCACAAAAGACCATTACGATAAGTAATGAGAGTCTTTTCATACTAATTCTGGTTTTGTTAAAGAAAGGTAATGTACAAATGTCTTAAAATATCCTTAAAAACAGCCCCCGGGTCAGGCTAAGTCTGGAACAGGGGGTGAACTCAAGGATAGATTTTGCGACAACCTCAAAACGCCTCTTTTTCGGCTAATGCTGCCAGGTTTTAGGCAATATTATTTGGATCATCGACGAAAAATGACCTAACCTTTTGTAAATCAAAGGTTAAGGAATTATTAATAAAATGGCCTCAAGTTATCAGGCTGACGCGAAACAGGATACTTAGGGGCGAAGCAAATACTGATACATCCCGATCACGTTGGACAACCCGTAATAGAGGCTGTCGCAGGTGATCGCATGGCCGATGGAAACCTCCAACAGGTTGGGAATCCGGGTTTTATAAAACCTGAGATTCTGCAGGTTCAGATCGTGACCCGCATTTAGTCCCAATCCCGCTGCTGCTGCTGCCCGTGCGGCCGCTTCATGTGGGGCAATGGCCTGCTCCGGATCCGCCCCATAGCCAGCTGCGAACGGACCAGTATACAGTTCAACACGATCCGCTCCAACGTTTGCAGCTCCTTCGACCATCGCCGGGTCGGCATTGACAAACAGGGAAACCCGTATCCCGTGTTGCTGAAGTTCGGTCACCACGTCCGCCAGGAAGGAGGCCTCCCGAATGGTATCCCAACCGCTATCCGAGGTCAGAGCATCCGGCCGATCAGGCACCAGCGTGCACTGATGGGGTCTGTGGGCCAAAACATGATGCAGGAATTCGTCAGTCGGATTTCCTTCAATATTGAGCTCCGTCGTCACTACGGATTTCAGCGCAGGAATGTCATCATAGCGGGCGTGCCGCTGGTCCGGTCGGGGGTGAATGGTGATCCCGTCTGCGCCGAATGCCTCACAATCTTTAGCCACCTGGACCAGGTCGGGCAGGTTTGCTCCCCTGCTGTTCCGGATCAAAGCAACTTTGTTGAGGTTCACACTCAGACGAACATCCCTGGCCATAGTCGATGAATTAATTCGCTTTGGGAAGTTTTGTGAAAAGCAAATTATTGAATGCCTATTTTGCGCAAAACTGTCACATGACAAGGTACGATCATTTGCTCAGGTTACTGGTGCTGGCTTGCCTCGTGATCATCGGACTGGTGGCAACAGCTGTGGTATCCCTGCTGCTTATGGTGATGAATGGCATGGACCTTCAAGCGCTGATGGAAATGGGGCGGTATGGCATGGAAAGTTTTACAGCGGGTCAGACCCGGATATTGCTTTTGATGCAGCACGTACTCGTGTTCATTCTGCCGGGATTTCTTTTCGCGTTGATCTATTACAGGCCTGCCGTAGTCAGCCGGCTACGTCTGAACGTTTTTCCGGGTTGGCAAAAAGCAGTGCTGGGCATTATCTTCCTGATGGTTGCCTATCCGCTCGTCAATCTGGGTTTCAAGGTGAATGAATTAATGCCCATCCCGGAATGGGCCACCGCACTCGAAGGTGAAGCTGCGGAAACGTTGGAACTGATCCTGGACATGCCCCACGCCGGGTATTTCCTGATCAACCTGCTGATTATTGCTATTCTGCCGGGTATTGGAGAAGAATTGATCTTCCGGGGCATCCTGCAAAAGGAATTGGGCAGCTTGTTGCGCAACCGGATCGTTGCGATCTGGATGGCAGCGTTTGTCTTCAGCGCCATTCATTTTCAGTTTGAAGGTTTTCTGCCGCGTTTCATACTTGGCCTCGTGCTTGGCTATCTGTTGTACTGGACAAACAATCTCTGGGTGCCGATCATCGCGCACGCGTTCAACAACGGCTTACAGGTCGCATTGATCTATTTCCTCGATTATGATATGGAGGAACTGGACACAACCGGCAGCGATCAGTTGTCCTGGTGGATGGTCGTGCTGAGTGTCGGGGCATTGTATTTCATCCATCTTTTCATTCGAAAAAATAATCCTTCGCTTGAACAGGGTTGAGTTACGGACACGCACGCTGACCGGCATCGGGATCGGGGCTTTAACGATTGGCGCCATCATCGCTTCGCCGTTTACCTTTTTGATCTGGCTGGTATGCCTGGCGGCCCTGGCGACGAATGAATATCTGAAACTCGAAGCCTCGAGAGCATCGCGTGTCGGCCTGATCATGCCCACCTTGTTCGGAACACTGGTTGCGCTGTTCGGGCTCACCATCATCCTCGAATGGGATATCTGGATTGACCGGGCATTTATCCTCCTCTTTGGTTTCCCGATATTGATCATCCTGGTTTTCCTGGTGCGGTACCGGGAGTATACATCTGTCGAATTATTGACCAAACACTTCAAGACTGCATTTGGCGCGGGCGCCTATATACTATTACCCACACTTGCCGGATGTATGTTTTTGCAACAGCCTTATCGCTTTATCCCCATCCTGATCCCCGTCATTTTATTGTGGGCCAATGATATCGGCGCATATATGATCGGCTCGAATTGGGGGAAACATAAAATCGCACCGTTGATCTCTCCCGCTAAAAGTGTAGAAGGCTCTTTAGGTGGTGGTGTTTTCACCCTGATCGCCGCCGTGTTGTTTTCACTAGTCTGGCCAGCTATCCCGTTGGGGTATTTCATCGGCCTGGGCATTGCTGTACCGGTGCTGGCCCTGGCCGGCGATCTGTTTGAATCGGCCCTGAAGCGAAAAGCCGGCGTCAAGGATAGCGGCACAATGCTCCCGGGCCATGGTGGCATACTGGATCGGTATGATTCATTCCTGTTTGTGCTGCCGGCTGCCGTGATCCTGCATATTATATTTGCCGTATGAGTTATCGATTACACAAGGAAGGCGGGCGATGGGTCATGATTTCCGGATTTCTCTTTCTGGCTTCCATTTTACTTTTTGTTTTCATCCCGGCTTTATGGTCGATAATCATTTCCGTTGGTCTCCTGGTGTTGTTTTTGCTGATCCTGAATTTTTTCAGGAACCCGCCCAGAGTCCATACCACGATCGATTCGGAAGATATTCTTGCGCCTGCTGACGGTAAAGTGGTGGCGATTGAAAACGTTTTTGAAAAGGAATACTTGCAGTCAGACGTCACCCAGGTGTCTATTTTCATGTCACCGCTCAATGTGCATGTCAACCGCAGCCCGATCACCGGTGAGGTCGTTTATGTCCAATATCATCCGGGTGAATATCTGGTGGCGTGGCATCCGAAATCATCGGAACTCAACGAGCGAAATACCATTGTGGTCAAACGCAAGGATCGATTGGTCTTGGTCCGCCAGATCGCGGGGAAGGTGGCACGCAAAATCATTTGCTATATACAGCCCGGTGCACAACTCAGCCGCGGACAGGAATTCGGATTCATCAAATTCGGCAGTCGCGTGGATGTGTTCCTGCCAAAGGATGTCATGATCAACGCCCGGATCGGCGATGTAGTCAAGGGTGGAATTTCTGTAATAGCCCGTTTTCCCGGTCAGCCTGAATAGCACTTCAATCAGTCTTTTTTCTCCGGCTTCATTTGCGGAAAAAAGATCACATCCTGGATAGAAGGTGAATTGGTCATGATCATGGCCAGGCGATCCATTCCGATGCCAAGCCCGGCCGTAGGCGGCATGCCATACTCTAGTGCACGCAGGAAATCTTCATCGAGCATCATCGCCTCATCATCCCCTCTTTTTCCCAGCTCAAGTTGTTCTTCAAAACGTTCACGCTGATCGATCGGATCATTGAGCTCAGAAAAAGCATTCGCGATCTCTTTGCCGTTACAAATCGCCTCAAACCGTTCCACGAGACCTGGCTTCGAACGATGCTTTTTCGCCAGCGGAGACATCTCGACAGGATAGTCTGTGATAAACGTGGGCTGTATCAACTGGTGCTCACAATGTTCGCCAAAGATCTCGTCAATGATCTTGCCTTTGCCCAGGCCGGGCTCAATATGCACTTTCAATTCTTTAGCCACCTGGCGCAACCCGGCTTCATCCAGTGCACTGATATCCTTCCCTGTAAAATGTTCAATCGCCTCAAACATGGTAAACCGCTTCCACGGCCGCTTGAAATCAATCACATGATCGCCAACCTGCACCGTGGTTTTCCCATGAATATCCATCGCCACTTTCTCCACCATCTCTTCGACCAGGTTCATCATCCATTCATAATCCTTGTACGCGACATACAACTCGATCTGGGTGAATTCCGGATTATGAAACCGGCTCATCCCTTCGTTACGGAAATCCTTGCTGAATTCATACACCCCGTCAAAACCACCCACGATCAGCCGCTTCAGATAGAGTTCATTGGCAATGCGCAAGTACAACGTCATGTCCAGGGTGTTGTGATGCGTCTTGAATGGTCGCGCCGCTGCGCCACCATATAAAGGTTGCAGGACCGGCGTTTCCACTTCGAGATACCCTTTGGCATTGAGGTATGATCGCATCGAGTCATACATCATGGTGCGTTGCGCAAAAACTTTTCGGATCTCCGGATTGACGACTAGATCAATATAGCGCTGACGATAGCGATGTTCCGGGTCGGTGAATGCATCATGCACTACGCCCTCCGCGTCTTTTTTAACCACCGGCAACGGCCGTAACGATTTGCTGAGCAATGTCAATTCCTTCACATGGATAGAGAGTTCACCCACTTTCGTGATGAACGCATACCCCTTGACACCAAGAATATCGCCCAGGTCGAGCAGGTGTTTGAAGACCTGGTCGTAGAGTGTTTTATCCTCCCCAGGACAGATCTCATCCCGATTGATGTACAACTGGATCCGACCGGCGCTGTCCTGGATCTCGGCAAATGAAGCCTTTCCCATGATCCGGGTCGACATCATCCGGCCGGCGATGATCACGTCCTGGAAGTTTTTCTGCTCAGGATCAAATCCTGCCCGAATGGCTTCCGTGCTGGTATTGACCGGAAACAAATCCGGCGGATAGGGATTGATCCCCAGGTCGATGATTTTCTGAAGATTCTGGCGGCGAATGATTTCCTGTTCGGACAGTTGGGACATAGAGCTGGTCTGACAATGAGGGGCAAAAATAATTGTCTGTGGCTGATTGCCGTATTTTCAGACCTTAGCCCCATGCCCAAATCGCCGGAAATATTCGCGGATGTGCTGTTGCCCCTGGCGATTGAGCAGACCTACACCTACCGTATCCCGGTGGATCTGGCCCAGGATGCCGCCTTTGGGAAACGCGCAGAAGTCCAGTTCGGCAGCCGGCGAAAATATGCCGGCCTGATCGTGTCGATACACACAAAAGAGCCGGGATACCGGACCAAGTCCATCCTGAGTGTTCTCGATGAGCATCCCATCATGGAATCCTGGCAATACGATTTCTGGAAATGGATGGCCGATTATTATTGCTGTACGATCGGGGAAGTGATGAAAGCGGCTTTGCCGGGCGCCTGGCTGCTGTCCAGTGAAACGGTCATCCGGCCGATCCATACCGAAGAAGACGTGCTGCTTCAACTGGATGATCAGCTGTATGAAATCGCCCGGATCGTCCAGTCCAAAGTTTCACTCACACTCGATGATCTGCAGCGACTAAGTGGAAAGAAAACCGTTTATCCACAGGTCGTCAAATTGTATCAATTGGGTATGTTGGTGGTCCAGGAACACCTGGCCGAAAAGTATAAACCCAAAACCATCCGGCTGGTACGTCTGCATCCGGAGTATATCACGGATGAAAAACTGGAAGAGGCGCTCGAGCAGATCGGCCGATATGAAAAACAGGTTCGCGTCCTGCTGAGCTATCTCGCGATGGCGACTGATCGACAGACACCGGTTGAACCGGATGAATTATTGCAAAAGAGTGATGTCGGGAAAAGTGTGCTCAAATGCCTCACCGACAAAGGCATTTTCGAACAAATCGATGTATCGGTCAACCGGATGGACCGATATATCAGATCCGGAACGGAAGAACAGATCACGCTGAGCGAAAAGCAGGTAGAAGCCCTTAATTCCATTCGGCAGCAATGGGAAAAACAGGAAGTGGTGTTGCTGCATGGCGTGACCGGCAGTGGCAAGACACATGTGTATATCGAACTGATCCGCGAAGTCATTCAAAAAGGCGGACAGGTTCTTTACCTGGTGCCCGAGATCGGCATGAGTGTGCAACTCTTGCGGCGATTGCAATCTGCATTTGGTGATCAGATCACGATATCTCATTCACGATTGAACGAAAACGAGCGCGTAGATCTCTGGCAGCAGGTGCGGGAAGGTATTCCAGTGATTGCAGGTGTTCGTTCCGCGATCTTTCTGCCTTTTCAAAATCTGAAACTGGTCATTGTCGATGAGGAGCATGACATTAGTTACAAACAACAGGATCCATCGCCTCGTTATCACGCACGGGATATGGCTATCCTCCTGGCGCGGGACCTGGGGGCGAAGGTATTGCTGGGCTCTGCTACGCCTTCGATCGACACTTTTTTCCAGACGGAGAGCGAGCGGTTCGGGATCGTGACTTTGTCGGAGCGGTATCAAGGGCTGGAATTACCGAAAGTGGTCATGATCGACAGCCGGAAGGATAAATCCAGCGCCGGCTCGGTGTATAGCCACAGCCTGATCGAAGAGATCAAATCCAACCTGAAAAAGGATAAACAAATCATCCTCTTCCGGAATCGTCGCGGATATGCGCCGGTCATGAAATGCCAGGTCTGCGGATGGACTGCGGCATGCCACCAATGCGATGTGACCCTGACGTATCACAAGGCACGTCATGTGCTGATGTGTCATCTATGCGGAACAGTGCAGCAGATTCCGCACACCTGCCCGGCATGCGGTTCGCCGAAAATTTTGCTGGAAGGGTATGGCACGGAAAAGATTGAAGATGAAGTGTCGGTCATTTTTCCCGACGCGAAAATCGGGCGCATGGACCTGGATACGACGCGCGGGAAAAACAAAATGGAAGAGCTGATCTGGGACTTTGAGCATCGGAAGATTGATATTCTGATTGGCACGCAGATGGTGACCAAGGGGCTTGATTTTGATCATGTGGGATTGGTGGGGGTTGTGCAGGCTGATCAGGCATTGCACTATCCGGATTTCAGGGCAGCGGAGCGTACCTATCAGACATTAGTACAAGTGAGTGGACGGGCCGGTCGAAAATTTGACCAGGGCACGGTGATGATCCAGACGTTTCAGCCCGACCATCCGGTTTACAAGGATGTCATTGACGGAAATTACAGGCGATTTTATACCCGCGAGATCGCGGAGCGTGAATTATTCAAATACCCGCCGCTTGTGCGACAGATCGCGATCACCATTCGGCATCGGCATTTTGATCTCAGCCAGGAAGCCGCGAAATGGATGGCGCTGGAGTTAAAGAAAAAATTTGGTGAACGCATTCTTGGTCCTTCTGTCCCGGCTGTCGGTCGTGTCCGGAATCAATACCTGCACATGATCCATATCAAGATGGAACGGGATACGCGACTGATTGCAGAGGTCAAGCGGATATTGAAACTGATGCAGAACGAAGTGGTGAAGAAAAAGGCGTTGTCGACGGTGCGGATTGCCGTGGATGTTGACCCTTACCATTGACAAGTAAAATCTGAAAAGTGGGAATGCAAGACCGTAAGACCGTAAGATTGTAAGATTAGATGCCAGATTTTAGATGCCAGATATCAACTTAGCTGAACACGATCTCACTTCTCACCTCTTGCTTCTTACTTCTTCCCCACACGAAGCATAAAATACTTGTCAGATCTTACTGTCGTACTCTCTTACTGTCTTTCGTTCTGAAAAAAGGGTGGAGCTAATGGGATTCGAACCCATGACCCCTTGCATGCCATGCAAGTACTCTAGCCAGCTGAGCTATAGCCCCAGGGAGGGCTGCAAAAGTAGAACTTTTTCGAGTAAATCGTGTACTATTCACAATCCGTTAATCACGGAGACTTTGGAAAGCTTGGGATATCCGTAGCTTTGGGCCTCCGTAAGAACTAACTCCTTATGAAAGAAGTATTTATCGTTTCTGCTATGCGCACACCTATTGGCAGTTTTGGCGGTGCGCTGGCCAGCCTGTCGGCTACTGAACTGGGTGCAAAAGCGATTGCTGGCGCATTGAAAAATGGGAACATTAACCCTGAATTGGTCAATGAAGTGCTGATCGGCAATGTGGTCTCCGCCAACCTTGGACAAGCACCCGCCAGGCAAGCTGCGCGGGCAGCCGGATTGCCAGACAACATTCCGTGCACAACTATAAATAAGGTATGTTCTTCCGGAATGAAGACGGTGATGTTTGGCGCGCAAGCCATTGCACTGGGTCAGGCCGACATCATTGTAGCGGGTGGGATGGAAAGCATGTCAAATATCCCGTTCTATGTGCCGGGTGCGCGCTGGGGTGTCAAGTATGGAAATGCGGAGTTGATTGATGGGTTGGCAAAAGATGGCTTGACGGACGTCTATAACCAGTCGGCCATGGGTGTGAGTGCAGATAGTACGGCTGAGAAATATTCCATTTCCCGGGAAGCCCAGGATGAGTTTGCGGTTGATTCCTATAAGCGTTCGCAACAAGCAACCGGTGATGGAATGTTTAAAAACGAAATCATCCCGGTTGAAATTCCGCAACGCAAGGGTGACCCGGTGATTGTGGACAAGGATGAAGAGATCTACAAAGTGGCATTTGACAAGATCCCGAATCTTCGGCCTGCATTCACTAAAGATGGAACGGTCACTGCAGCCAATGCGTCGACCATCAATGATGGAGCATCTGCCATCATTCTCGCCAGTGAAGAGGCCATCAAAAAATACAATTTAAAACCTATCGCACGGATCGTCTCGTATGCCGATGCTGAACAGGATCCATTCTGGTTCACGACATCACCCACCCTGGCAGCCCCAAAAGCATTGGAGCGCGCCGGATTGAAAACGAGCGATATTGATTTATATGAAGTCAATGAAGCGTTTGCAGTCGTGACCCTCGCTTTTGAAAAAGTGCTTGAGGTTGATCATGCCAAAGTGAACATTCACGGCGGTGCGTGCTCGATTGGTCATCCCCTTGGCGCTTCGGGCAACCGGATCATGACTACACTGATCCACGCGTTGCACCAGCACGATAAAAGATACGGCCTGGCGACCTTGTGCAACGGAGGCGGAGGCGCATCTGCAGTGGTACTGGAGCGCGTTTAATTTCATATCTGACCAAACACAACTGATTATGCTGGGAAATAAGATACGTGGGTATATCCGCATCTTCCTGTTATTCCTTGCTTCCTGCGTCGCATTGATCTCGGTTTTCATTGGTATAGTCGTGGCTAAGGATAAATACAAATGGGGGCTGAACGTCCGGCAACGCTGGTCAAAATCCCTCATGTGGATCCTGGGCTATAAAGTGGAGGTGCGAGGTACGTATCCAAAGGATCGCAATTACCTCTTTGTGGGAAATCACCGTTCCTCGCTGGATCCTTTTGTTTGTCTTGCGCACCTGCAGGCCAACCCGGTTAGCCGGGCAGATGTCCGCAATTATCCCGTTGTGGGAAAAGGCGCAGAACTCACCGGAATTATTTTCGTGGACAAAGCTTCCCGCACCAGCCGAAGCGCAACCAAAGAGGCTATCTACCAGGCATTGAAGGAGGGAAAATCAGTTATGGTGTATGCCGAAGGCAAAACGGGCGCACAACCGCTGACGGCGACTTTTCAAAAAGGCTCCTTCGAAATGGCCGCTGAATTAAACGTACCCATTGTCCCCTTTGCTGTGGAATACAAGTCAGTTAATGACTATTGGGATCACTCGGAAACCATGGTGCAGCATTACTTCAAAAACCTGGCGAAGCCGACCACACATATCCGGATGTCGTTTGGCGATGTGATCTATGGGGATACGTCCTGGTCCCTTCTCCGGCAGTCCCAGCAATGGATCAATGAGGAAATTATCAGACTTCGTGAGGATTGGGGCGGTCTGGCGCCAGAACGTATTCAAGGAACTTCTTTGGCCTGATCCGGGTTAAAATTTTGTTTACATAACAAAAAGCCTTACGTTTGCAGCCCGCTTGACGTAGCGGAAAGACATATCGCGGGGTGGAGCAGTTGGTAGCTCGTCGGGCTCATAACCCGAAGGTCGTAGGTTCAAGTCCTGCCCCCGCTACTATCCAGATGCATCGGTACTGCCGATGCATTTTTTTGCCCCATTACGAGTTGGCGCAGTTGGTAGCTCGTCCTGCCGTGCTTGACAAACGCAGTTTGTCGGACGCAGCAGGAAGGT
>AERA01019113.1_pt1 | contig 25069 bp, 21 predicted proteins | sample 267968 | NCBI WGS metagenome assembly AERA01 (sample SAMN02954363, study PRJNA61401) | activated sludge metagenome | biome: terrestrial; feature: wastewater treatment plant; material: activated biomass; isolation source: activated biomass of an industrial wastewater treatment plant | reverse complement strand
ACCGATTACCGATCACACCACCACAACTCCTCTACCTTCCCTCAACACCACCACATCCTCGCCCGTCAGATCCACAACCGTAGAAGCTTCCTGCACAAAATCTTCCTCTTCAATGATAAAGGATACGAGATTGTCAAACGCGAGAAGCAACTCATGTCGGTCGGTGTAATACTCGAGGATCTCATCATTGCTGTGCACACTGCTCACGAGGAGCGGCATATCCAGGGATTCCACGATCTGGTGAATGACCTGATGCTCCGGGATGCGTAAACCCAGTGTCTTGTGCCGGTTACGCAAATGTTCCGGTAGACTTTGACTGGCTTTTAAAATGAATGTGAATGGCCCCGGAAGGTTACGATGCAGGATCCGGTAGGTAGGTGTATCCCATTGGGCAAAGAATCGTGAAGCCTGGCTGAGATCACGGCAGACCAGGCTCATCATAGCATCCCGCGGATCAATATGCTTGAGTTTGCAGATCGTTTCAAAACCAGGTTTTTTATCAAACCGTGCACAGAATGCATATACGGAATCGGTCGGTACAATGCCCACATCACCTTTGTCAATGTGATCCACTACCCTTTTCAATTCTTCCGGGTGAAGCCCGTAAGGTTTTACCTCCGCAATAAACGCCTGACTCATTTGTTGGTTTGTTCGCCAATGAGGAATGGTCTGGCCAGTTCCAGGTACTTTTTCATAGCCGCCTGCTTGCGGGTGTCATATCCGTAGGAAAGTCGCTCCAGCAGATATTCCTTTATCCAGGCTTCAAAGCTTCCGTTTTGATGCCGGATCTTGGTCAACCCTTTCTCAAACGCTGAATCCAGTCTAACCAGCATTTCTTCTTCAACTTCCGGTCGTGCAATCCAGACGGCAAAGACCATCGGCAATCCGGTCATCGCCTTCCAGGCCTCTGCCAGGTCGTACCGGTATGGGAACCGATCCTGTTGCCGGAACACTTTATCCCCAATCATCACAAAAGCATGCGGTTGACCGGCTGGCAATCCCATCGAAAACGACCAGTTCTTTTTCCAATGCTGCGAAGCCAGGATCTGGACCAGGATATTCGATGTGCGGGACTGAGGATCCAGCACGACGTGATCAATTTGGTCAAGCGGTTTCTCACTGAGTAGCATCACGGTTTGCACCGGGCCTTCAGCACCGATACAAAATCGACTCCAGATGCGGTAATCTGTCAGACCCGGTAATGCACCAACAGGACACAAACTGATATCCACTTCACCGCGTGCAAACATGGTCGCGCAATCGGCAGGCGACACCATTCGGATATCGAGCTCGGCATCCAGGCCGGAGGCCCGCAATCCCTCAGTGAATGGAAGTGTGTTGAGATATTCAACCTGAGCCAGTCTGTACGTCATGCGTGCGGATTCAATTCATCGTCGGGAGTGGAATATAGCCTTTATAGGCGGAGTCCTCTTCAAACGCATGATCAGTCCAGTCCCTGATCTCATGATAAAGGGTATCGCGCTCGATCGGCTGGCGACCGGCACTCTTGATCAGCGATACCAACTCATAGGTACTCAATGCGGGATGCTGCTCTTCCGAGCCGGCCATGCTGTATATTTTAGTCGTATCGTCGATGGTTCCATCCAGGTCATCCACACCGAAACTCAACGTCATCTGTGCCATCTGCCGGCCTAACATCGGCCAATAGGCTTTGAGATGCGGAAAATTATCGAGATAGATCCGGCTGACCGCATACATTTTCATGTCTTCCACTACAGTCGATTCAGCAAGGTGCGACATCTCGTTATCCTGGTTGCGAAACTTGAGCGGAATGAAGGTTTGGAATCCGCCTGTCTTGTCCTGCAAGGCTCTCAGGCGATTGAAATGATCCACACGGTGATGATATTTCTCCATGTGTCCGTATAAAATGGTCGCGTTGGATTTTTTTCCAAACGAATGCCATATCTCATGAATGCGCAACCATTCATCACCTGTGCATTTGTCGCCGGCAATGATCTCCCGAATTTCGGGATGAAAGATCTCTGCCCCACCTCCTGGCAAACTGTCCACACCGGAATCGAGGATCATCTTCATGCCTTCTTCATAACTCACTTTCGCTTTCTTGAAGATATAATGATACTCCACCGGTGTCAGCGCTTTGATATGCAGCTCGGGCCGGTGCTCCTTGATCTTTCGGAACAATGTCGTGTAGAATTCAAGATCATATTGCGGCAATACGCCGCCCACGATATGCACTTCCGTCACCGGCTGGTCATCATATTTCCTGACGATATTGAGCATATCCTCCATCGTATACTCCCAACCTTCCGACCGCTGCTTGATCAGCCGGCTATACGAACAGAATTTGCACGTGTAGATGCAAACATTGGTGGGCTCGATATGAAAGTTGCGATTGAAGTACGTTTTATTTTCATGAAGCCGGGTCCGGACCTCATCAGCCAGCAAACTTAAAGAGGGCAAATCGGCACGCTCAAAAAGGAACATCGCGTCCTCATCATTGATGCGCTCACGGGCCATGACCTTATCGCGAATGGATCTCCACTCAGGCGATTGGAAATCACCATTCGCCTGTTTGATCAGATCCTGAAGGTGAGAGAGTGTGGTGCTCATGGTTTACAAATATCGGATGATTTCCCGGGCCTTCTGTCGGTCATCCGGGAAGTGACTCAGGATGGAAGTTCGCTGTTCAATATCCTGTTGCTGAAAAGGCTGGTGCATGAATTTCCGGATCAATTCGAAAAGATCATTCCCGGTGTGAAAATGAAGGGCCTGATCCAGTGTTGAATTTGTCCGATCGGAGACCGATGCGATGATGTGCCTTCCATGAAACAAGGCGGGAAAAAGCTTGAGTTTCATCCCCGAACTGTGCAAGCTGTGGACCACTATAATCTGGGCGTTCCGGATCAATTCCAACATGCGTGTATGGGAAACATCAGCCTCACGATGAAGGTTGGGAAATGCATTCAATTTTTGCTCAAACGCCGGCTCCCCGCTTCGTCCAGCCACAACCAGCCGATAGTGTACATCCGGCTTGAGGATGGAAAGTAAATCGAGCAAGGCTCGCTGATTGATCTCAATCGACAGATCACCCTGGTAGAGCAGGTAATCACCCATGCCCGGAAGAATACTCACTTTTTGTTCACCTGTGAAGGGAGGTAAATACATAGTGCTGACTCCCTGCTGCGTGAACCAGCTTGTATCCTGTGCGGATATACAAAACACGTGATCAAGAAAAGGAAGGATTGCCTTTTCGTAGGCCTCCAGACACTGCGCCTCGCGATTGAAGACGATCGACTTGATGGAATTGGCTTGCCGGGCCAGTTGACCGTAGTATTGATGTTCGATGTTGTGGGCGCGAAGCATAAGCTTCCGTTGTTTGAGGTCAGGTGCCCAGCCTGTGCATTGGATACCTTCAAACAAGACCGGAAAGTCATCAGATCGTAATCGCTCCAGCAATCCCTTGTGCCTGCGCGATGAGACGATATAGGGTTGGCTGCGCTGGAAGACTACCGGCCAAATTGTGCGGGGATAATAGTGGACCGAGGCACATATCTCATCCAACGCATGCTGCGGTTTGAACCGGCCATAAATGAATCCATGGTAGTGGATCCGCACCCCTTCAGCATGCAACGCGATCATCCTGTTCCACACATCGATCGCCCCGCCATAATCAGGTGGAAACGGGACGGCAAAGGAAACGATGTGTAAATCCATCAGGGTCGGGTTTGGCCATGGTCTTCAAGCCCATAGACCAATATGCGGAAAGATTATGGATATGGACGGGAAAGACTGGCCTGCGCGAGGCATTGAGGCTTATTTTACAACCTGAATGTAAAATTAATCTTACCTTTCTTAACCGGAGACGATCTTGAAACCAGTTGGCGCAATTCGCCAGGCAAGAATCTGTCATGGATGTCTCAGTCCTTTAACCAATTCGTTGAACTGATGTTGCATAACCGATTTGTTTTGAGCGTTTTATTCCTGACATTTTACCATCTTTCAGTGTTGGGTCAAATCACGCTCCGGGGGGAAGTCTTCGATGGTGCCACAGGCGAAACAGTAATCGGAGCAAATGTCATTATTGCAGGTACAACCCAGGGCACAGTCACCGAATGGGATGGGAGTTTTCAACTACGGGTTGAGTCGCTTCCGGTTACGCTGGAGATCCGGTACACCGGCTATCAAACGACCACCATTGAAGTTACGGATCCGAAGATCAAGATCCGGGTCGAACTGGAGACGGAAACGTTTATGATCGACGCGATCGAAGTGGTGGGTAGCCGGATCACTGATAAACGTAGGGAATCCCCACTGACTGTCGAATCCATCGATGTGCTTTCCATTCGCGAGACCACTTCCAACGATTTTTACGAGGGACTCGGGGCTTTGAAAGGCGTGGATCTGACAACCGCCAGTCTCGGTTTTACTGTGATCAATACCCGGGGATTTAACAGCACCAGTCCTGTGCGATCATTACAAATCATAGATGGTGTTGATAACCAGTCGCCGGGCTTGAATTTTTCATTGGGAAATTTCCTTGGCGCTCCTGAACTGGATGTCTTGCGTGTCGACCTGGTGCAAGGGGCCAGTTCTGCCTTTTATGGCCCGAACGCATTCAATGGCGTGATCGATATCCAGACTAAAGATCCATTCCTTCATCCTGGCCTGGCTGTATCGGTTAAAATGGGCGAACGCAATCTTTGGAAAGGTGAATTGCGCTGGGCACAGGTGTTGAGAAACAAAAGAGGTGAAGACAAATTCGCCCTGAAGATCAATGGCGCGTATATGCGGGCCAATGATTGGGAAGCCACTAATTATGCGCCCACCTCACAATCCGCCACCGATGAAACCAATCCCGGCGGATACGATGCCGTCAATATCTATGGTGATGAAAATGTGGCTGATCAGGATTATTCCGCATTTGAAACTGCACGTGTTTATCCCGGCCTTAACATTTTCAACCGTCGGGGTTACCGGGAAACGGAGCTGGTGGATTATGACACTGAAAACATCAAAGGCAACCTGGGTTTATTTTACAAACTCCAACCGGATCTCAAAGTGTCTGGCGGATTCAATTTTGGATCCGGCACAACGGTCTACCAGGGAGAGAACCGGTTCCGGCTGGATGGCATTTTCTTCTGGCAGGGTAAACTGGAGATTGCCAAGGAAAATAAATTTTTTCTCCGCTCATATATTACCGAGGAAGATGCAGGCGAAACATATGATGCCTATGCCACCGCCTTGCAACTGCAACGTGCCGCAAAATCAAACGATGACTTTAATATTGACTACCGGCTGTATTGGGTGAATTTCAATAATCCAAAAGTGCGGGCTCTGGAAGGATTCCCGCCCCCATCACCCTGGAACCAGGAAACGTATACTACCGCGCAGTCGGTTCTGGCGATGAACCAGGAATTGCTATTCATGTTGCATGCGGAAGCCCAGGCTTTCGCCAACCGAAAATCCATCAATAAACCCAACCGCGATTTTTACGAACCGGGTACTGCCCGATTTGATTCCATGTTTGCCATTATCACCTCCAACCTGGCCAACGATCCGGATAACCCGGGCACGCGATTCTATGACAAATCAGGGCTTTGGCATACACAAGGAGAATACCGGATAGATTCCAGGTTTGCAGAGATTGTTCTCGGTGGGAATTTCCGGCAATACAACCCGGATTCCAGAGGCACCATTTTCAGCGACACTTCCGGTCGGAAAATCACAAACCGTGAATTTGGCTTTTATGGCGGGCTGAATAAAAAACTTATCCCGGCGAAACTCCGGATGAGCATCACCGCACGCGTCGACAAGAATGAGAATTTTGACTGGATCGTTTCACCCGCGGCTTCATTTGTCTTCACCCCCAATCTCAATCATACCTTCCGACTTTCTTTTTCATCCGCCCTCCGGAATCCAACCCTGTCCGATCAATACCTGTTCCTGAATGTTGGACGAGCACAACTGCTGGGCAATATCTCAGGCTACAGCGACCTCATCACCCCGGAATCATTTATCCACTACCTGGAAACCCTGAATCGGGACACCCTTGTCTATTTTGACGAAGCGCCTATTCAGCCGGAAAAAGTGAAGTCAGTTGAAGTCGGGTACAGGGGACTGTTGTTGGAAAAACTGTTTGTGGATGCCAGCTACTATTACAGCTTCTACAATGATTTCATCGGGTACAAGATCGGGATCGTGACGGATTTCAATCCGTTCTTTCCGCTTCCGGTCAATACGCGCATCTACCGTATTTCAGCCAACGCCAGTTCCCAGGTCACAACGCAGGGATTCAGCGCCGGACTCAATTATTACTTCAACAGTTATTACACGCTGTCAGGTAATTACAGTTGGAATGTGCTGAATCAGAAAGGAACGGACGACCCTATCATTCCGGCTTTCAATACACCGGAACATAAATTCAATGTTGGCCTGTCCGGCCGAAATTTCCCGTTCACCTTATTTGGTCAGCGTGTGCCCAACCTGGGGTTCAGCATCAATTATAAATGGATTGAGGGCTTTGTTTTTGAAGGTTCTCCCCAGTTTACTGGATCGATCCCCACCTATGATCTCCTGGATGCCCAGGTCAACTGGTTCGTGGAAAAACTTGGGGTCACGGTAAAAGTGGGCGCTTCCAATGTCCTCAACAAAAAACAATTTCAAACCTATGGTGGTCCGCGGGTCGGACGACTGGCGTATATTTCCTTTCTTTACGAATCCAAACCCTAGCTTTTTAAAAACCTCCGAATATGAGAAAATACGTTACACTCTTTTTATTCCTCGCGCTATCGACCGGCTGGATGTCAGCTCAGAATACGCGATTCATGGATGAGATTTTCCCTGAAGTGGTCAAATTGGAAAATCAACTCTACAGCGTCAACGTCAGTGTAGTCACCGGCGCGCCGGCGCTTGATACCCTGTATTTCGACTTGTACATGCCGGCCGGAGATACGTGTGCCGCGCGCCCGTTGGCTGTTGTACTGCATACCGGGACGTTCATCCCCCGAGGATTTGTTTCACCTACCGGTGACAAGGATGATTATGCCAATATCCAGGTGTGTGAGCGCCTGGCGAAACGTGGATATGTTGCTGCATCTGTGCAATACCGGGTGGGCTGGAACCCGCTGGCGCCATCAGATACGACGCGTCGATCACAGATCATTAATGCAGCCTACCGGTCAATCCAGGATATGTATGCCTTCATCCGGTTCATGAACATGACGGTTGAGAATTTTGGCAACCCGTACAGCCTGGACATGGATCGAGTGGCCATCTTTGGGATTGGGACAGGCGGATTTGTGGGCCTGAATGCTGCCGTGCTATCCCAGGATGAAATTTACATCGACAAATTCACCAACCCGAGTGGAACACCCATGATCGATACCCTCCTGGTTGGTGATCTCCATGGCCTAAAGCCGGGATTCATCAATGTACCCAACCACGTCGGATTCAAGGATGATTTTCATTTCGCATTTGGTCTTGATGGTGCTGTGGGTGATTCTTCCTGGATGGAAACCGGCACTTCTGTGCCCCTGGTCGTAGGTGGTACCGTTACACACCCCACCACACCTTTTGGGATTGACCCGCTGACCATGGAGGTGAATTGCGATTTACCGGTAACTGCACTTGGTCAATATGTGGTCAACATCGGAGGCTCAGCCTGCCTGGAAACAAAGGCCAACGCACTGGGGATAAACACGCCGCTGCTGAAAGGTGATTATTCAGATCCGGTATCAGAAAAATTGCGCTCGTATCCGCAGGCCTTTGGCCAGGAACATCTTTGGGCCATTAACCTGCCCGGGCCTCAGACAGGACCCTGGGAATATTGGGATTCCACCTTCTGGGACACCAGGCCTCACCCGGGCGGAGGCACGATCCATAGCAATGCCATCGTGACTAATCCGGACATGGGCTTTGAAAAAGCCAATAATTACATTGATACCGCGCTCTGGTTTTTTAGCCCGCGGTCGTTTGTCGCTCTCAAACTGAGTGAATACATCTGCTCTTGCGAAGGGGTTACACCCAATCCCGATATCGTCATGCTCAATGACTTTGAATGTCAGCGAAACCTGGCTGTCGGTGCAGGTAATGACCGACTGATGATCATGGACAATCCCATTCCAGGAGGCCTGAATGAATCACTCAAGGTGGGGGCCTACAATGACCCTCCGAATGATCCATGGGCAGCCATGTGTCTTGTATCAGAAGAGGACCTTGATCTTTCTGTTTTCAATCAACTTGCCCTGGACGTTTCCGGTCCGGCTGCAGACGTACCATTCCTCCTCAAACTGGAAGGCGGATCCAGTGCTCCGGCAGAAATCTGGGTCAATACTACTGCTGCAGGCGAATGGGAGCAACTTCGGGCTGATTTTTCCGGTCAATCCGCAGCCAGCCACAAGCGGGTATGCATTTTCCCGAATGGCGGCGTGGACTCCGGGGATGAAGCCGTTTATCTGCTCGATAATATCCGGCTGGAAATGAAAGTAATTGGCCTCTTCAACCCGACCGTCGAAAAGCTGGAAGTAATGCCAAATCCTGTCAGTGACATGCTGTATATCCGCAATCCCGGCGATGCGAGGATCTTCCGCATTTCCAATGCACTTGGCCAGGTGGTCATGCAGGGTCGCACCGATCAGCAAACAATCGTTCCAATGTTTATCGGTTCGCTGAATCCCGCCATCTATGTCGTCACAGCGCATTCCGCCACAGGCGAGTTACTGGCGTCGACCCGAATACTGAAAAACTGATCCTTTTCGTGAGGATTTCAAAAGGCCGGACCTCCATCCGGCCTTTTTTCTTTCCGGTCGAATAATCGACAACGAAATCCCTCTTTAGCCGTTGTTTAGACGTTATTTCCCCGGGATTTAGGTTTGAATCCCGGACATACTATCTTTGACGCCAGCATGCAGTTTCTTTATCCGGGATTTCTGTGGGCATTGACCGCCTTGGCCATTCCCATCATCCTTCACCTGTTCTATTTCCGCCGATACAAGAAGATCTACTTCAGTAATCTCCGCTTTCTGCGCGAGGTGAAGGAAGAAACCTCCGCCCGCAACCGGCTGCGAAATCTCCTGATCCTCCTGGCGAGATTATTGGCGATGGCCCTGATCATTCTCGCATTCGCTCAGCCGATCCTCCCGGTAAAGGACGCGGTGAAGGCCGGCCAGCGGAACGTGAGTGTGTTTGTTGACAATTCCTTTTCCATGCAGTCCTTTGGCGAGGACCTTTCCCTTTTTGATCGATCCCGCCAGAAAGCCCAGGAGATTATCCGCGGTTATGGTCCGGACGACCGGTTCCAGATCCTGGGCCATGAACTTTCTGCAAGCCAACAGTTGTGGATCAGCCGCGACGATGCGCTGGAGCGATTGGAGGAAATGGATTTCACCCCCGCTGTAAAGCCATTGTCTGTGGTGTATGGTCGTCAGCGGCAAAGTTTTGCCCGGGAAGAAGGGATCCCTGAAGCCTGGATGGTCTCTGATTTTCAATCCACCATCACCGACCTGGACCCCGCAGACACTTCGTTCAATCTGAATCTGGTACCGCTTAAAGGCGTACGCGAAAAAAATGTGTCCATTGATACGGCCTGGTTTGAATCTCCGGTCATCAGCCTGAATCAGACGGCGACGCTGCTCTTTAAACTGCACAACTATGCCAGTCAATCGACCGAGAATGTCCGCGTGACCCTCGAACTTGATGGCCAGGAAAGACCGGAAGGGACAGTCGATATTGAAGGCGGGGCCATCCTGACCGATACCGCGCGGATCACTGTATTGAATACCGGCTGGCATAAAGTCGCGATCCGCATCAGCGATTTTCCGGTCACCTTTGATGACACCTATTATCTGAGTTTTTATGTCCGGGAAAACCTGAATGTACTCGCGATCAATGATAAAAACCAGAATCCCAGGATCGGCGCTGTGTTTGCCAATGCTGCGAACTATCGATTTGAGCAGACCTCAATCCTTCAACTTGAATTCAGTCGCCTGTCGGATTACCAATTGATCATCCTGAATGAACCCGAAGCGGTTTCTTCCGGATTGGCCACCGCGCTGCGTCAGTATATCGAGGAAGGTGGCAATGTCCTTTTCGTGCCGTCAAAAAACGGAAGTCCCGAACGCTATAATCCATTCCTTAACGAACTGCAGGCCGGATCACTCCAGCCTTACCGTGAAGACGAACGTCAGGTGGGATCTGTGAATACGGATGCATTCATCTACAAGGATGTATTCCGACAAGTGCGGTCTAATATGCGCTTGCCAAAGGTCACCGGCTCTTTTCCATCAGTGGGTTCCGGAAGCCGCGGTCAATCGCTACTGACCTTTCGGGATGGCGGAGATCTGGCTACGTTCTTCCCGAGGGGAAATGGTGCCTTGTGCGTATTGTATGCGCCGCTGGATGAATCTGTCAACGACCTGATCACCCAACCGGAGATTTTCGTTCCGCTATTGTATAAAATGGCGATTTACACCTCCGATGCGAAGGATGTCGCACTAACCATAGGCATCGATCAACTCATTCCGATCGACCGCAAACAAATCCGGTTGGCTGATGCTGTAGAAGTCTCCGGACCGGCTACCTTTATACCTGGCGTTTCGCCCCTTGGCTCAAAGATCATGATCGATGTTCAGGGACAGCTCCAGGAATCCGGTTTTTATGAACTGAAGCAAGCCGGCCAGTTAATTGCGGTCTTTGCATTCAATTACGATCGGGCTGAATCCGACCTGGCGGTGACACCGGCCGAGGAGTTGCCAAAACTTGATCATGTGGTGATGTGGAATGATACTGAAAACGCGGATATCACCCAGCTGATCGAAACCCGTCGCCAGGGAAGACCATTGTGGAAATGGTGCATTATCGCCGCTTTGATTTTTATTGGTGTCGAAATCGCGCTCATCCGGCTTTGGAAAAGCGGATGATTCATCAAAACGAACGCAACGACCCGGATGAAACTCTTGATTAAAAAAGCCGCTATCCTGGCGACCGGTCATGATCCGGATGCCCGCAAGGATATTTTAATCGAAAACGGAAAGATCCGCCAGATCGCCCGGTCGATCAAGGATGGACAAGCCACCGTTTTGGAAAGCCGGAATCTGCATGTGTCACCCGGTTGGGTCGACATTGGATCACAACCCGGACAACCCGGTTACGAATACAGGGAAACCTTTGCCTCCCTTTGCAAATCGGGCATGGCTGGCGGATATACAGCCCTGGCCATTTTTCCCCGCACGGATCCTCCGTTGCACAGCCGGATTGAAATTGAATATGTCCGGCAAGCAAATGAATCGCTACCGATCCAGTTGATCCCGATTGGCGCCGTTTCGCGACAACTTGACGGCAAGGATCTCACCGAAATGATTGATATGCATCACGCCGGTGCGCGCGCATTCAGCGACGGTCGGAAGAATCCACTGGAATCCGGATTGCTGACCCGCGCGCTGGAGTATGTCAAACCACTCGGCGATGTGATCATTGATTTTCCACTGGATCGCAGCATGACCATCGACGGTCAAATGCATGAAGGCAAAGTAAGCGCTTCGATGGGTTTGTCCGGGATCCCGGATGTGGCCGAAGAAATTGTTGTCCAGCGCGATATCCGGATCCTGAAATATACCGGATCAAGGCTCCACTTTCACGCGATATCAACCGGCGCCGCCATCGCCCACATTCAAAAGGCCAGGAATGAAAAACTGGACGTGACCTGTGACGTGCCGGCCATGCACTTGCTACTGGAAGACAAGGAAGTCGGAGACTTCAACAGTCATCTGAAAGTATTGCCGCCACTCCGCGAGGCAAGGGATCGAAAAGCATTGCTCAAAGGACTGAAGGAAGGCTGGATCACGCACATATCCTCTATCCATACGCCCATGGAAGTGGAAACCAAGGATTGTGAGTTCACCTACGCGTCGTTTGGTTCCGTGGGATTGGAAAGCGCATTCGCCGCAGCGTGTACGGTCTTGAAAAACCAGCTCAGCGCTTCCGCCCTGGTTGACAAGTTTTGTGCCGGTCCACGTACGATATTGGGCATGGATATACCGGTTGTGAAACCGGATCAAATTGCAGACCTGACGATTTTTGACCCAAACCTGAACTGGAAGTATCGTGGCGCAAAACATTCATTATCAAAGAATGATGCATTGGCTGGACAATCTTTCACCGGCAAAGTGCTGGCGACGATTCGTGGCAAACATGTGGTCATTAATTAATATATTTGGATCTCCTCTCATCAAAACTCAACAACCATGTCCACTACCGTAAAATGGGGCCTCATTACCGGAATGATCTATATCATTCACTCCTTGCTGGTCAATATGCTGGGACTCAGCAAACCCGGAGAAGGGTTTTCCCTGGTCCCGCTTTTGATGAACACCATTCTCCTTGTCGCTACCTTTTTTACGATCTACCTCGGAATAAAGGAAGTGCGTGAAGCAAACGACGGATTCATCACGTTCGGATCCGCGTTCAAATCGGGAATGGGTATCGTGGCCATTACCAGCGTGGTCGCGGCCATCTTCACCCTTGTTTATGTCAAACTGATTGATCCCGGATTTTCAGCGGAGATGATCAGTGTGATCGAAGGCCAGTGGGAAGAAGCCAATATGCCCGAAGAACAACGTGAGGTCGCAGCTAAATGGGTTGGCATTATGTTTAAACCGGCCATGCTCTTTGTATTGACGATCGTCACGGTTATTTTCTGGGGCTTGATCAAATCCCTGATATGTGCGGCCATATTGAAAAAAGAAGCTCCGCCGACCATTCCTACGGCATAATTGATTTATGACTGCTGATCAGCTCGAGCTATCGCTCGTCATCCCGTGTTATAATGAAAGCGAATCGCTTCCGGAGCTGACCCAGTGGGTGGATCGTGTGACGCGTGCGCATAGTATCCGCGCGTTTGAAATGATCATCATCGATGATGGCAGCCAGGATGGATCATGGGATACCATCCGCAACCTTTCCCAGCAATACCCATGGGTAAAAGGCATCCGGTTTCGCCGCAACTATGGCAAGTCCGCTGCGCTGCACAAAGGTTTTGAAGCCACCAATGGCGCTGTGGTGATCACCCTTGATGCCGATCTGCAGGACTCGCCAGATGAGATCCCCGAACTCATGCGGATGATCCGGGAGGAGAAATACGACCTGGTGAGCGGATGGAAAAAGAAACGCCATGACCCGCTGGGAAAACGCTTACCTTCAAAACTGTTCAACGCGGTCACGCGGTACGTGAGCAAGATCAAACTGCATGACTTCAACTGCGGCCTGAAAGCATATCGAAGCGAAGTGGTAAAGAATATCGAAGTGTATGGCGAAATGCACCGGTATATTCCCTTGCTGGCGAAATGGGCCGGATTCCGGCGCATCGGGGAGAAAGTCGTCCAGCATCATCCCCGGAAATTCGGCTACAGTAAATTCGGATGGGAACGGATGCTAAACGGGTTTCTCGACATCATGTCGATCATGTTTGTCGGTAAATTTGAAAAGCGCCCCATGCATTTCTTTGGCACGCTGGGCATGATCTCGTTTATCCTCGGTTTTGGCATCCTGGTCTACCTGAGCTGGCTGAAAGTGATCAAGGATATCGTGCGCATATCGGAGCGACCTGTATTCTACTTTGGCATCCTCCTGCTTATCATTGGTTCCCAACTTTTCCTGACCGGATTCCTGGCGGAGATGATCGGGCGGAACAATCCGCACCGGAATCATTACAAAATTTCGGAAACCCTGGGTGTTGATATTGAATAATCGTTCAAATCAGGAGGATTGCCGGGGCAAGCCCGGCAACTACGCCCGTGTAGTGAGTCTTTTCTTACTCTCTTACTGTCTTACTTTCTTACTGTCTGAAAGAGCCGGGGCAAGCCCGGCAACTACGCCCGTGCAATACGAAATTACTGATTCAGTATTTGATCCCTATCTTTTTAAAAATAAAATGCATTAACCAGGCTGGTCCGATCAAAAGAAATTGGACATCCTGCAAAAACGAAGGTTTCTTCCCTTCAATTTTATGCCCGTAAAATTGTCCCACCCACGCGACGGCAAAAATGATCAGCGCCCAGATGAAAAGCTTGCCGGAATTCAACCCGGCCAGTTGATATAATGCTACGATACCCCAGATCATGAGCATGCCGATCACCAGGAATCCGAACAACATTGTCAGTGATAACCTGGCATAGTAGATCCAGGCACCGACGAGTAATACAAATGCCCAATTGGCCCACCAGGATTTGATGATGGGAAAAGGGATCGCAAAGAGGATCATCAGCAGACTGAACATGATCGCCGGCACGCAGATCCAATGGATCAGTTTATTGGTCGCATTCTGATGGCTTTCGCCATAGGTTGATAACAGGGAATCAATCGCACGCATGAGATTTGCTTTTTCCCAAGATAATTCATTTCAAAGTTTCATGGATGTTTTACTTTGGTGCATGCTTCCCGGATTTTCCACGAGAGCGTTCCTGACTTTTCTGTTGCGATCCAGAAGTTGGACGCATCTGCACTCTACTTCATTGTACACGCTGTTTGATTACATCGAAGGTCAACGCAAAAACACCATTGCCTTTCAGCCCATTGAAGATATACGTGCCCAACTGCTAGGGTCAAATGAAATCATCCAGCGTACAGATCATGGCGCCGGATCGCGCGTTATGCAAAGCAGATCTGAAAAAGTGAGGTCTATCGCCATGTACGCCCTCAGCCGACCCGGACAATGCCGGTTCATGCACCACCTGGCGAAGCACCGCAAAGCTGCTTCCATACTGGAATTCGGCACCTCGCTGGGTATCTCCACCGCGTATCTCGCCAGCAGCAATCCGCAGGTAAAGGTGATCACCGTTGAAGGCGATCCGGCTGTGGCTAAAATCGCGGACAATACCTTTCAAAAATTGGCTTTGTCCAATGTCAAGTTGCATTATTCAACTTTCCAGGCGTTTCTCGATGATCAACTTTCAGGGCAATCCTCGTTTGACATCATTTTTATTGATGGTCACCATGAAAAATTTGCCCTGCAGCATTATGCACGGTCGTTGCTCCCCTTTTGTCATTCGAAAACCATCCTCGTAATTGATGACATCAACTGGTCGGCCGACATGAATGAAGCCTGGCGCGAGATGCAGGGCTGGAAGGAATTCACGCAAAGTGTGGATCTTTTTCACTTTGGGCTGCTTTTCCTGGATCCGGACTTTCTCAATGTCCAGCATCATGTCATCCGCTCGTCAACGGTTTTGATGTAACGAAAAGCGATCAGGATTGCTCCTCATCGTCAGAGACCAAGGTCCCTTGGGGCGCCAGGCTTTGCATCTGGAATCCGATCCGGGCTGAGGGCTGGTCGTCGTCGTCAAAATCCTCCCACAAGGTGACTTCCTTGATAAAATCTTCCATGTGCCGGATGAGAAAGGGGGTTTTCAATTCCTCCGGCCGATAGATCGCGAGGATCTTGGGTGGTCGCGGATCGCCGAACCCTTCGATATACGGATAGCCGATCATCACCTGGATCTTGCCGTTGAAAAGCTGCTGATACACCAGCGTACCATTGTGTTTGATCAGCGGCTTGTCGACTTTATCGGAAATCGTCTCGGAGATACCACTACGCTCGGAGCCCAGGGATAACACGATATACTCAAGATGCTTGATCTTGTCCGAGGTGTCGATCTTTCCATTCAGGCCGGTGATTTTCAGCATATGAGATAACTCACTGATAATCTTGTCTTTAAGTCCGGATTGCCATTTTTCCCGGTAGGCAATGGTGTTGGCGAGAACACTATTGTACCGGTGGACCTTGGCGATCAATCCATTGTATTCCTCGGCATTATTCTGGGTCGACATTTGCAGTTCATTTTGTGGTATGTGAAGTACGCTCCGGGCTAAGGAGTGCAATCTCTATCTTTGGCACACCTCGTCACCATGGAGAAAAAGAAAAAGAAAGGTAAGAAGGCTATCGCAATCAAGGAAAAAACACTGGAAAATGCCTTCCGGTTGATGGCCACAGCCAAAAGTATGACGGAGATCTATGAAGCGCACTTCAAGGAAGTCTCCAAATATGTGCACGCGACATCGCGTGGGCACGAAGCTATTCAAATCGCATTAGGCTTGCAACTGACGCCGGATGACTGGTTGTCGGCCTATTATCGGGACGATTCCATCTTGCTGGCGATCGGGATGCAGCCGTATGACCTCATGTTGCAATTAATGGCCAAAAAGGATGATCCGTTTTCTGCCGGACGCGCGTATTATTCGCATCCCAGTCTGCGGGATGATGACAAACCCAAAATTCCGCATCAATCGTCCGCCACCGGCATGCAGGCCATTCCGGCTACTGGTATAGCCATGGGTATCGCTTATAAGGAAAAACGCAAACTAGGGAACTGGAAAAAACCGCCGGTAGTCGTTTGTTCGCTTGGTGATGCCTCAGTGACGGAAGGTGAAGTCGCTGAAGCTTTTCAAATGGCCGTACTTCGAAAATTGCCCATCCTGTATCTCGTGCAGGATAACGAATGGGACATTTCGGCCAATGCCAAAGAAACGCGGGCCATGAATGCTGCGGAATATGCAAAAGGTTTTAAAGGACTTGAAACCCGCAGCATAGACGGTACAGATTTCAAGACCTGCTACCAGACGATCAGCGAAGTGATGGAAACGATGCGAAAGGAGCGCCGGCCATTTCTCGTCCACGCGAAAGTTCCTTTACTCAACCATCACACGTCCGGTGTGCGCATGGAATGGTACCGGGATGATTTGAAAGAAGACCGGGAGATGGATCCCTATCCCCGGTTCAGAAATGAATTGTTGTTGCAAGGCTTTCCGGAGTTGCAATTGAAACGCATTGAAGATCAGGCGCGAAAGCAGGTGGAACAGGATTTTGAGAAGGCACGCGCGGCAGCTGATCCGGTACCTCATGATTTACTCAAACACGATTTTGCCCCGACGCCAATTACTGAGGAAAAAGGTATTCGAAATCCCGATGGCGCCGAGGTCAAAGTGATGGTGGATTGCGCGTTGTTTGCTGTTGAGGAATTGATGCGCGATCACGAGGAATGTTTGTTGTACGGACAGGATGTTGGCCGGCGATTGGGTGGTGTTTTCCGGGAGGCGGCTACACTGGCGCAGAAGTTTGGCGATGACCGGGTATTTAATACCCCGATCCAGGAAGCTTTTATTGTCGGCTCGACAGTCGGCATGTCGGCAGTAGGGCTAAAACCGATCGTTGAGGTGCAATTCGCCGACTATATCTGGCCGGGCATCAATCAGTTGTTTACTGAAGTATCGCGTTCCTGCTATTTGACCGCTGGGAAATATCCGGTAAGTATGATCCTTCGGGTGCCTATCGGGGCGTATGGCAGTGGCGGGCCCTATCACTCCTCCAGTGTGGAAACTGCGGTATGCAGTATCAAGGGCTTGAAAGTGATTTACCCGAGCAATGGCGCAGATCTGAAAGGCCTGATGAAAGCCGCTTATTACGATCCCAATCCGGTTGTAGTATTTGAACACAAAGGATTGTACTGGAGCAAAGTGCCGCATACGGAAACCGCGCGCGTCCCCCTACCGGATGAAGCGTATATCGTCCCGATCGGAAAGGCGCGCATCACGCAACAGGCTGATAACGATCACATCGCTAATGGAAGATCGCTTTGTGTGGTGACCTACGGTATGGGTGTGCATTGGGCGTTACAGGCCGCCAAACAATTTGAAGGTCAAATCACCATTCTGGATCTGCGCACTTTGATGCCACTGGATGAAGACCTGATCTACGAAACCGTGAAAAAACACAGTCGGTGTCTTGTTGTCACCGAAGAACAGGTATCGAATTCTTTTGCCCAGAGCGTGGCGGCCCGCATCCAGGAAAATTGCTGGGAATACCTGGACGCGCCTGTACGCACCATCGGCGCGATCGACATGCCGGCCGTGCCATTGAATGAAGTCCTGGAAAAGGCGATGATCCTGTCGCCGGAAAAAGTGGCGGTCGTGATAGAAGAGATCCTTGCTTATTGATGGCAGGTGGGGACACCTGCAGGTTGCATTGTCTTTGTTTGCAGGTGAGGACACCTGCAAGTATCATTGTCTTTAGTTGCAGGTGGGGACACCTGCAAGTATCATTGTCTTTAGTTGCAGGTGGGGACACCTGCAAGTATCATTGTCTTTAGTTGCAGGTGGGGACACCTGCAATTGGCATTTGCCCGTTTTGGCATCCTTGCCAAAACATTAAAGAAAACAAAAATAGTTGGCATCCTTGCCAACAAAACGGTAACAATTCCACCCCGTCATGACATTAACCTAAACGCATGTCATGACCCTCCATTTCAACACCTACTTCACCACCGCCACCCTCCTCCATTGGGCTCCTCTCCTCGAGGAAGACCTGTTCAAGGACTTCATCATTGAAGCTCTTCGCTTCCAGGTCGTTCAGAGAAGGGTAAATATTCTTGCCTTTGTCATTATGGAAACTCACTTCCATGTGGTGTGGGAAATAATCGACCCAAACACCATCTCTAAAATCCAGCACAGTGTGCTGACCTTTACGGCGAATCGCATGCTAAAAACCTTGAAAGCCAGGAGAGATTACACCACCCTAAAAGCATTCAAGGTGGAACGACCGGACAGGGACTACCAGCTCTGGCAAGACCATACATTGAGCATTGAAATCATCACACCTGGCGTTCTTCGTCAAAAAATCAACTACGTCCATTCCAACCGAATGAAGAAAGGGGAAAGTGATGTAAACTACAAATACTCCTCAGCATCATTTTATGCCGGGCAGGGGAAGAATTGGGATTTTCTGTGAAGCAAAATACAAGAAAGGGTATCCGGATTTTGTCTTTAGATTGTTTGTAGGTGAGGACACCTGTAGGTTACATTTGACTTGTTTGCAGGTGAGGACACCTGCAAGTGCATTTAGACGGAGAAACTCTCCCCGCACGCACACGTACGCGACGCATTCGGATTATTGAAGAAAAATCCTTTCCCATTCAACCCATCCGAAAACTCCAGCGTCGTGTTGTGGAGGTACAGAAAACTTTTGAGGTCGGTGACCAGTTTGATCCCCTTGTCTTCAAACACCTGGTCATTGGGCTTGAGCTCATTGTCAAAGTCCAGGCTGTAGGTGAGACCTGAACAACCACCGCTGGTCACACTGACCCGCACGAAATATTCCGCAGGCGTTCGATTGTCCTGCGAAAGGATGTGCATGATCCGGTCTTTGGCGCTATCGGCTACAAAAAGCATAATGGATGTTTGATTATCGGTCTCAAAGGTATGAAAACAACCCCGACGGCCCGAAAGTTCGAAGCCTACCAGGCCGAAACATCAAGGCCCTGCTTGTACATCTGCCATACAGGGCTTTCGCTTCTGTATTTTTCTATCGCTGCCAAAAGGATGCCCAGTGCGCGGTCCACTTGCTCCTCCATAGTCATTGCCCCAAAGGAAAACCGGAAACTGGCTTTTGCCGCCGCATCACTGAGCCCCATGGCCCGAAGCACATGCGAAGGCTCAGGATTGGCCGAACTGCAGGCTGAACCGGACGAGATGGCCAACTGATGCCGAAAAGAAGACATCACCGCCTGGCTGTCGACAAAACGCACCATGATATTTGAAACGGAGGGCAAGCGGCGGACTGCACCTCCATTGACCTGAACGGCTTCAATTTGATCCAGTATTCCTTTTTCAAAACGATCCTGCAGCGCCTGAAGCCGCGCCTGTTCCTCAGCCAGATGCTTTGTCCGATGATGTGCCGCCGCACCCAACCCCACAATACCCGGAACATTCAATGTGCCAGACCGCAATCCGTGCTCATGACCTCCGCCATGCAGTAAAGGTTCTGGCTTGTAACGAAGCAAATCCCGGTTGACATACATGGCGCCTATCCCTTTTGGACCATACATCTTGTGCCCGGAAAGCGTAATGATATCCACATCATTTGCCTGCGGATCGACAACAATCTTGCCAGCCGCCTGGGTCGCGTCTGAAACCAGGATCACACCCTTTGATTTGCAGATCCGACCCATCTCCTGCATGGGATGAATGACACCAGTCTCATTATTGGCCCACATGAACGCCGCAAGAATGGTATCTGGCCGAATGGATTGCTGCACCTTTTCGGGATCAATCTGCCCATCCTTGTCTACCTCGAGGAGTGTGATCTCAAATCCTTTTTTCTTCAACCACAAAAGTGGATCGAGCACCGCCGGATGCTCCGTTTTTACGCTGATGATATGTTTGCCTTTTGCGGATAAGGCATCCGCCATCGATTTGATCGCAAAATTTAAACCTTCGGTCGACCCCGAGGTGAAATACACATCCTTTGATTCAACGTGAACCAAATCGGCCACTTGTTTGCGCGCCAAATCAACTGCCTCGAGGGCTTGCCATCCATATGCATGCGAACGACTTGCCGCATTGCCAAACATTTCTGTGAAGAAAGGCAACATGGCTTCCAATACCTCCGGCAATACCGGCGTAGTCGCGTGATAATCCAGGTAAATGGGAGTTGTCAATCTCAATCGATCAATGAATGAATCCCAAAGGTAGGACGGATCAACGAGTCCGCCGGAGAATGAACGCGCTGTTGATATTTTCCATCCCGATCTTTGGATAATAGCCCATGGCCGGTTGAGCCGCCAATAATAACAGCATGACCTGGTCCCCGATTTTCTCCTTGGTCAGCCTGATGAGTTCTTTCCCGATACCCTGGTGCTGGTACGCTTTTTTAACCGCGAGATCAGACATATAACAACAGAAGGCATGATCAGTGAGCGACCGCGCCAGGCCAATCAACTCTTCGCCATCCCACGCAGACAGGATCAGATTGGCGTGATCAAACATTTTTCTTATTCGTTGCGGATCTGCTGTAGGACGTTCAATACCGGATCCATCGAAAACCGCAATGATCTCCTCCGTGGTCAGCGACCTGTTGAATTCATATCGTATCTGCATATTATTTCAAATTGGGAATGATCTCTGCCTCTCCGGAAAACGCGTCCCGAATATAAGCCCGCTAATCCTGTATGTTTATGAATTGTATCACCGGGAGGCCCTATAGTATACCTTTATTCAAAAGTAACGGAAGATGACTGAAGTCGAAGTTATCCTGAAGCGGTTCGATCAACCGGACGAAGTACGGGAATTCCCCAAAGGAAAGTTTGAAATCATCCATATCGGAGGCATGACGATTGGCCGCGCCACCTATGAACCCGGATGGAAATGGTCGGAAGATGTGGGAAAACAAATTGGAGCAACTTTTTGCGCCGTTGAACATATCGGGTTTGTCTTGTCCGGTGTGGCTACAGCCGAATTCAGGGATGGCCGCGTCACCGAATTACGTCAGGGTGATTTCTTTTATGTGCCAAAGGAACCGCACGACAGCTGGGTAGTCGGTGAGGACGCCTATGTGTCGCTCCATTTTCTTGGTGCTGATCATTACGCAAAATAAAATTGAAGCCTGCATTTCTCCATGTGTCATGGAGATAGCTTTACTTTGACCCGATGGCTGACTGGAATTATCAATTTGATCCCGTCCACAAAGCAGAATGGCTGCAGCAGATCGAAAAAGATCTGAAAGGAAAGCCGCTGTCCAGTATCGAAGGCGAATGGTGGCCCGGTGAACCCTTGATCCCCTATGCCCATGCCGAAGATGCTGAACCGGTTGCGGTCCGGCTGCCTGATCATATTTTTGCTGAACCGCCATTGATCGTGGAATGGATTGACACTGTGGATGCCGATCCGCAGGCCATCAATGCACATATCCTCGATACCCTGGAATTTGGTGCGCAAGTACTGGTCCTGGATCTGCCGGGAGTTGAACCAAGCATACACAACGGATGGTTTGAAGGTGTGCATACGGAAATGATTGGAATTGAATTCGCCTTGAATACATCTGATGTTGCCAAGTTGACGAATTCAACAAACCCATCTCCCGCCAACGCACGTCTGCGTGTTCCACACGAACTAATTGATTCAGCAAAGCCAGCACCGCAACAACTGAAACGCGTTTATTCCATTCCGGGCGAAGGAATTTGGGACCAGGTGTGTGGTGAAAAGTTTTCATCTCTTCGACATGACCTGGGAGAATGGAAAAAAAGAGGTGGCGCTGCAGTTGAATTTTTATCGCAAGTCTTGTTTGTATTTGAACCAGGACCTGATTTTTATAAATCACTGATCCAGCATCGGGTGCTGCATTTACTTTTTCAAAATATTTACCTCGCTGAAACTGGAAATACGATTCCAACCAGTCATCACTATCTGGAAACCCGCATTCAGCTCCATGAAGCTGAAGATGCTGATGCCTTTCTCATCCGCGCTTCATCATCCACATTAGCCGCGTGCCTGGGTGGCGCTCAGCGAATTTGCATTGACCACAAAATCTCACGCATGTATCAACGTGTTGGGCGTAACATTCACCATCTCCTGCAAATGGAGAGTCATATGACCCGGTCAACCGATCCATTAGCTGGTTCCTATTCAATCGATCTCTATACCCGGCGCTGGACTGAAATGATCTGGAACCGGGCAGGCGAATAAAAATGGCGGGCAGCCGGATGTGAACGCGTTCCCCAGCCCTGGCCGGGTCACAGTGTTGCAAACTGCCCGCCGTTATCGCTATTCCTGTCAAAAGAACTCCTGGCACTGCGAACATTTACTTAGGGAATCGTTAAACCGGTTCCGGCGACGTCTTAATGTTTTAACATTTCGGATTTTAACACACTAAAGAATTGTTTTTCAATTTTTTACAGTTGATACTTTAACATTATATTCGTTGGGATTTTGGCTATCAATATGACGGTTTCGCCTACAGCTTTGTTCGACCAGGTCCTCCAGGGGAGTCGCTCCGCATTGGGAAAAGCCCTGACATTGCTGGAAAGTGAGAACCCCGAGGATCGTCAACTGGCCATCCAGCTTCTGGAGTACAGCCAGCAAAAGACCCAGGTGCTAAAAGGTATCCGCCTGGCGATCAGCGGTCCGCCAGGTGTCGGGAAAAGCACCCTGATCGAAGCCCTTGGACAAAAAGCCATCAGCGCGGGACATAAAGTGGGTGTCATTACGATCGATCCCACGAGCCGGATCAGCCAGGGCAGTATCCTGGGCGATAAATCCCGGATGACCACGCTGTCAAACCACCCCAATGCGTTTATAAGATCGAGTCCTGCCGGTCAACTCCTTGGCGGACTGGCCCGAAGAAGTTTTGAACTCATGTCCTTGTTGGAGTCGGCCGGGTACAATTGGATCTTCCTTGAGACCGTTGGAGTAGGACAATCGGAGCACATGGCCTGGCAGTTTACGGACGGTTTTGTTCTCGTCCTTCACCCTGGCCTCGGTGATGAACTCCAGGGTATCAAGCGAGGTATTACTGAACTGGCGGATATTGTGTTGATCAACAAGGCGGATGGCGACACGGAGAAGATGGCACGATTGTCAAAATCCCAGTTTGCCAATGCCATGCATTATTTTAGCCATATCCGGGAAGGCTGGACACCCCAGGTCCTGACTTGTTCCGCAACAACCGGAGACGGTATCGGGGAGGTTTGGAACGCACTTCAGGCTTACCGATCTCACCAGGAGCCTAACCTGGAACATTCACGAGCTAACCAACGCCGGGAATGGATTTCGTGGTCCGTGGGTCAGACCATCCAGCAACTTCTCCTCCAGCATCCGGTCACAAGCAATTCGCTTGCGAATGCTGATGAAAATCGTGACAAGGTGGAATGGTCATCCATTTTCAGGACTGAATATGAGATCAGCCAAATGTTGACAGAATTAATTTTGAAAAACATACAGCCAAACAGATAAGTTATTAAATAGATGAAGTGGTTCTTGATCCTGACAACATTGGCCCTGATGGCTACAACCCACCTGACCGGCAAATATCCGGTTGATGAATTTGCCTCACCGGTCAACCGGGACTTCAAGTTGTCCGGCACATTTGGCGAGTTGCGGTCAAATCATTTTCACGCCGGCCTCGACGTCAAATCCCTTCATGGTGTTTCGGGCGATCCTGTCTATGCCGCCGCGGAAGGCTATGTAAGCCGCATCAAGGTGGAGGAGTACGGGTATGGGAATGCGCTTTATCTGCAACACCCCAATGGATATACCACGGTATATGCACACCTCGATAAATTCAGTCCCGAGATTACCGCATACATTCGTGAACAACAATATGAAACACGATCTTTCGAGCTCGACCTTGAAATTTCCCCGGAACTTTTTCCCCTGCAGCGATCGCAATTGATCGGGTATATGGGCAATACAGGCTCATCCGCCGGACCGCATCTGCATTTCGAGATCCGGCATACGGACAAACAGATCCCGATCAATCCTTTGCATTTTGGTTACGAAGTGCCGGACCGGATTTCGCCTATTATCCAGCAACTCATCGCGTATGAATTGAATGATAACCTGGACGTGGTGGGTACCCGGACGCTACAGCCGCGACGTGTTGATGACGGACGATATGAATTTTCCGAACCGATTGAATGGGGCTCATCCAAAATCGCATTTGCTATCCGCACCTATGATCTGCACAACGCGACACCCAATCAGAATGGTGTATACAGTGTGCACTGCCAGATCGATCAGCAGCCTTCTTTTGCGTTCACCATGGATGAGATCGCATTTGAAGACACCCGTTATCTGAATGCCCATATTGATTATGGTGTCCGCGTGCGGGATAACCGTTACTTCCATCGATGCTATCCGCTCGAAGGCAATAAACTACCCATTTATTATGTCGCTCATGAAAAAGGTATCCTTCATCTGGGCACAGAGTTTTACCGAAATGTCACACTAAGTGTGGCGGATTTTAACGGCAACGTGTCCAAACTTGTATTCCAGGTCAGAAAAGATCCGGCGTTGCTGGAAAAAGAATACACCCCACCACCCTATCATGCACTCGGTACGCCAAACGATATCAGTGTGGTGTCACAACCCGGCATCCAGGTGGTCTGGTCCAAGGGAACATTTTATGAAAAGACGCCGCTCTATATCGAGACCTTTGCCGATGAGAGCGCCAATACCTACAGTCCCTATTTCGAAATCAATCCCACCGATGCACCCGTGCATTATTACTTCGATGTCCTCATCGAAGGACTGAATGTGCCGAAACATCTTC
>AERA01018983.1_pt1 | contig 25084 bp, 23 predicted proteins | sample 267968 | NCBI WGS metagenome assembly AERA01 (sample SAMN02954363, study PRJNA61401) | activated sludge metagenome | biome: terrestrial; feature: wastewater treatment plant; material: activated biomass; isolation source: activated biomass of an industrial wastewater treatment plant | reverse complement strand
GATGAACCTTCTTACGGTCTTACGGTCTTACGGTCTCCCTCTCTTATAACTCTTTCAACTCTTTCAGCTCTTTCAGCTCTTTCCCCTCTTACACACCAAATGAACCCAAACCCGTCCATTTCCGTTATACCGACAATCCGTACTTTTGCCCTGAAATGACAGAAACTGCAACCAAATCGCCAATCACCCTTACGGCTACTGCCCTCGTCCAACTCACCCGGCTGCGAACGGAGCAGGAGGTTCCCGAGCATTATGGCCTCCGGGTCGGCGTCAAGGGTGGCGGATGTTCCGGATTCTCGTATCTGCTCGGCTTTGATGAGCAGAAGGAGCGGGATACGGTCTATGATTTCGACGGTGTGAAGATCCTGATGGACAAGGCTCATTCCCTGTACCTGATCGGCATGGAGATCGACTGGCTGGAGGGGCTCAACAACCGTGGATTCGTCTTTAATAACCCGAATGCCACGGATACTTGTGGGTGCGGGACTTCATTCTCGGCCTGATTGGTCAGATTTTTACCATTATTTGTAGATAAATCATTCAGCAACAAGGCCCTTAAGGGCTATTTTTGTGTCCTCATTCATAAAATCCAATACGTATGCGTTCTTTTTTCTCCCTGATAACAGCCGTGTTATTCCTGGCTGCGCCATTGTCCGGCCAGATGAACAAGATGGAGTATGTCGAATACACGCTCGACAATGGGCTCCATGTGATCCTCCACCAGGACAAATCGACCCCGATCGTCGCCATCTCCGTGATGTACCACGTGGGATCGAAAAACGAAAACCCGGAGCGGACCGGTTTCGCCCACTTCTTCGAACACCTCATGTTTGAAGGCAGCGCCAATATCGAGCGCGGACAATTTGACAAGTATGTCCAGAATGCCGGTGGCACATTGAATGCCAATACGACCTACGATCGTACGTATTATTTCGAGATCATGCCGAGCAATGAACTGGCACTGGGTCTGTGGCTGGAATCAGAGCGCATGCTCCACGCCCGCGTCGACGAGAAAGGGATCGAAACCCAGCGCGAGGTTGTGAAAGAAGAACGTCGGCAGCGCGTAGACAATCAGCCCTACGGCAGCATTGTCGAGGAGATCATGAAACGGGCATATACTTCCCATCCGTATCGCTGGCCGGTCATCGGGTCCATGGAACACCTGGCGGCTGCCGAGGAGAATGACTACAAGCAATTCTACAAGGACTTCTATGTGCCGAACAACGCGGTATTGTCTATCGCCGGAGACATTGACATTGACGAAGCCAAAATGCTGGTGGAAAAATATTTTGCCAACATCCCGAAATCAGCTACGCCGGTATATCGCCCCCGCGTGATGGAGCCGCCGTTGATGAAAGAGATCCGCGATACGGTATATGATAATATCCAGTTGCCCGCCGTTATCCAGGCCTACCGGATCCCGGCCCAGGGCACGAAAGATTATTATGCAGTGGATATGTTGTCCCGCCTGTTGAGTTCGGGTGAAAGTTCACGCCTGTATCGTGCATTGGTGGATGAGCAGCAAAAAGCATTATTCGTCGGTAACTTCCCGTTTGCACTCGAAGATCCGGGAGTTGCCCTCGCGTTTGGTATCGTGAATATGGGCGTAGATGTATATGAGCTTGAGAAGGCGATGGATGCCGAAGTGGATAAAGTGAAAATGGAACTGATCTCCGAAACGGAATTCCAGAAGCTGCGCAACCAGATCGAGGCTGAGTTTGTACAAAGCAACAGTCGTGTTGCCGGCATTGCAGAAAGCCTGGCGACCTATCATATGTTTTTCGGTGATGCAAACCTCATCAATACGGAAATCGACCGGTACCTCGCAGTGACACGTGAAGACATCCAGTCGGCAGCAAAGAAATTCCTGGTGCCGAGTAACCGCGTCGTTTTGCACTACCTGCCAAAAGCACAGAACACAAAATCATAACCTGAATTGAATTCATTGACATTCATTTCCAAAACATAACCACAATGCGTATTTCCTATTTCCTCTATATCCTGATGGTGGCGTTCCTGGCAGCCTGTGCGCCGAAAATGGCCAAAGACACCACCTCATCTTCCGCGAAACCACAGACCGGTTCGGGTGATTTCCGGTCCATGGCACCTGAAGCCGGTCCGGCACGTCCGATCGAAATTGGCGAGTCCCATCAGTTCACGCTGAGTAATGGCCTCAAGGTGATCGTGGTCGAGAATCACAAACTGCCTGTCATTTCGTACCAGCTCCAGATCGACCGCGATGAAATGCTGGAGAAAGAAAAATCTGGTCTGGCAGATATGGCTGGAAGTCTTCTGGTCACAGGTACAGAATCCAAAACCAAAGCCGAGATCGATGAAGCTATTGATTATGTCGGCGCGAATTTGTCGACCAACGCACGCGGGGGTTTTGCGTCTTCACTGACGAAGCATTCAGACAAAGTGTTGAGTCTTTTCTCGGAAGTGATCCTGAAGCCTGCTTTTCCGGAAAGTGAATTCGACAAACTGAAAACACAAACGTTATCCGGTCTGCAGACTGAGAAAGACAATCCCAACGCGATCTCAGGAAATGTATCCCGCGCACTGACCTACGGAAAAGATCACCCGTACGGGGAGATCACCAATGAGATCACTGTATCCACGATCTCGCTGCAGGATTGCAAGGACTATTACAATACCTACTTCAAGCCGGGCAATGCGTACCTGGTCATTGTCGGCGATATCACCCCGGAAGAAGCTCGCATGAAAGCGGAGAAGCATTTCGGCAAATGGGCTGCTGGCAAAACGCCCGAGTATACGTATACGTTTCCTAAAACTGTTGACAATACATCCGTTGCTTTTGTCGACAAAGCAGGCGCTGTGCAGTCAGTGATCAACATTATTCATCCCATTGAAATGACACCGGGTCATCCGGATGCTATCCCGGCACGGGTTACCAATACCATCCTCGGAAGCGGATTCAGCGGTCGGTTGTTCCGCAACCTGCGGGAGGATAAAGCCTATACGTATGGCGCCTATTCCAGTATGGACTCCGATGAGATTGTCGGTTCATTCTCCGCCGGTGCAAGTGTGCGCAATGAAGTGACCGACAGCGCGATCGTCCAGTTCATGATCGAGCTGAACAAAATGCGTGATGAAAAAGTAACCCAAACCGAACTCGACCTGGCGAAGAGTTATATCGCCGGCAGCTTTGCCCGTTCGCTGGAAAGCCCACAGACGGTGGCCAACTTTGCGTTGAACATCAGCCAATATAACTTGCCGGCTGACTACTATGAAACCTATTTGCAAAAGCTGGAAGCCGTCACGATTGATGATGTTCAACGCATGGCGAAAAAGTATATCGTACCTTCCAAAGCACGTATTGTAGTCGTGGGCAACAAGGATGAAGTGATGCCGAAACTTTCTGTTTTTGACAAGGAAGACGGCAAAGTGCAATTGTATGATATCTATGCCAATCCGAAAAAAGATGAATCCGCTTCGACGGACATGACCGTGGGCCAACTGGTCACCAAATACTTTGACGCGATTGGTGGACTCAACAAACTCGAGACCATCAAATCAGTGGATCAAACGTACACCATGGATATGATGGGCATGGCCATCACCGCCCGAATCGTGCAGGCGGAAGGTAAATTCCACATGTCGATGACCGCGCCGGGCATGAGTATCATGAAGCAGGTGTATGATGGCGCAAAAGGCCACATGGAGCAGATGGGACAGGCGTTCCCGCTATCCGATTCCGATGTGGCGAACATGAAAGAGCAGGCTTACCTATTCCCTGAACGGCAGTACACCTCGGATGGATATACTGCTGAGGTGAAAGGGATCGAGGATGTGGACGGCAAACCATGCTACAAGTTGATGGTCACCAAGCCTTCCGGTTCCAAAAGCACGGAATACTACGACAAGATGACCTTCCACAAAGTGAAGGAGATCCAGACCGCGGAGCAGGGCGGACAAATGGTCACCACTACATATGTCTACAGCGATTACAAGACGGTGGATGGCATTACCATGCCGCATACGATTTCTATCAACAGCGCGCAAATGCCGGCGCCCATGGTGATGAAAACAGCTTCGCTGAAATTTAACAGCGATGTGGATCCGGCCTTGTTCAAGATCTGATCCGGACACAATGAAACTTCAAGGGCGTCTTCATGGCGCCCTTTTTTATTTGCGCATTGCATTACATTTGGCCCATGATCCAGGTATTTGTCACCGGCGGCACATTTGATAAGGAATACAATTACATCACCGGTCAGTTGTATTTTGAAGACACGCACCTCAAGGAGATGTTTGATCGCGGCCGATGCAGCCTCGAGATTGATATCAAGACCCTGATGATGGTCGACAGCCTGGAAATGACTGAACAGGATCGCGGGATCATTGTCCACAATACGGCCCGGAGTCAGTATGATAAAGTGATCATCACCCACGGCACAGACCGAATGGTGCAGACGGCCAAAGAACTGGCGGCGGCCAATATTTCAAAGACTGTCGTGCTCACCGGAGCCATGGTGCCCTATGCATTCGGTACATCCTCGGATGGATTTTTTAACTTGGGGAGCGCGTTGGCCTTCGCCCAGTGCAAACCCCATGGGGTGTATATCGCCATGAATGGTCGTTGTTTCGATTGGGACAAGGTCAAAAAGAATACCGCTACCGGTTTTTTCGAGACGATTTGATCTGCCGGCCCCTGTTTTCCCCTGTTGCTCAGCCCTTTACCTGTTTTTGGAAGAATATATAAGACAAAATCTTTATATCTTTAACTTTGTGCTTCAATTCCGTTTACTATGAGAGGTGAACTGCTATCCCGTATTAGCCTGGGTGTATTCCTGCTGTTGCTGGCTTTTCCCGTTTTTGCCCAGAATCCGGGTTTGAGTTTCAAACGTCTTTTCCTCGATTACCAGACTCTGCAGGGTGGTGATTTCGGCGCGTTCCAGGATTATGGCGACGGGTTCGAGATCGGGTATCATCATCCGTTAACCAATAACCTGTCGTTGAATGTCCCGCTGAAGGTGGGGTTGATCACCAAAGGCGAGGAGATCCGTCGTCAGCATATTCTCGGGATGGATGTGCAGTTGCACCTGGCCTTTCTGAAAAACCCGGATCGGTTCCGTCCGTATGTCCTGGCCGGTGCGGGTGGCGTCTGGCAGGCGAAGGACAGTTTCAATCTGCAGGTCCCGGTGGGATTGGGTGTGGACATCCGGTTGGCTGAAAATGCTTATCTGAATCTGCAATCCGAATTCCGGTGGAGTAGTGCGACCGACAACAATAATTTTAACCACGGCATCGGCTTCAAATACCTCTTTGGGCAAAAAGAAGAAATGGACATGCCGGATCTGGCTGTGGATGAACCCGCACCGGTGGATACAGATGGAGATGGTATTGCTGACCCGTACGATGCCTGTCCCACCATAGCCGGATTAGCTGCCTTTGCCGGTTGCCCGGACACGGATGGTGATGGTGTACAGGACAACCGTGACGAGTGTCCGGATATCGTGGGGCTGATTGAATTCAACGGCTGCCCGGATTCGGATGCGGATGGTGTGTCGGATAAAGATGATGAATGCCCAACGGTCCCCGGTACATTAGCCAATAAAGGATGCCCGGAAATGGAGGCGAAAGACAGCGATGGCGACGGCATCAATGATGATAATGACCTCTGTCCGGATAAGCCCGGACTCGCGGCTTTCCGGGGATGCCCCGACACCGACGGGGATGGTATTGAAGACATGCAGGATAAATGCCCGGATAAAGCTGGATTACCTGAATTCAAAGGTTGTCCCGACACCGATGGCGACGGGATCGAAGACAGCAAGGATCGGTGTCCGAATACCGCAGGACCGGCATCCAATAACGGTTGCCCGGTGATCGAATCATCAGATCGCGAAGTGCTTTCCTTCGCCATGCGCGCTGTCCAGTTTGAACTGGGTAAGGCGACATTAAAACCTGAGAGCTATTCTATTCTCAACCAGATCACCGGCATTCTGCAAAAGTATCCGGATTACAATCTGAGTATTGAAGGGCATACCGATAATACCGGCGCCGCGGATACCAATCAAAAGTTGTCTGAATCACGCGCCAAGTCATGCTATGATTATCTCGTGCAAAAAGGCATTTCGGCCAAGCGACTGACCTATAAAGGCTTTGGTCAAACGCGTCCGATCGCGGATAACAGTACATATTCCGGACGTACGCTCAATCGTCGTGTGGAATTCAATATGGTCCCGGTGAATTAATCCCGGGATCCGGCAGGTACACCCTCGTCAAATCCCCTGTTGATCCAGCCATCGCTGGTATCGTTTCGCATTGACATTGTGCGCCGACAATGTTTCGGCAAAGGCATGTCCCGGACCGTCGGATGTGGGCCGCGCGCAGAAAAAGAGGTAATCATGATCTTCGCGGTGCAGGACCGCGTCAATGGAATTGATCCCCGGCATATAGATCGGACCGGGCGGTAGCCCCGTATTCTTGTACGTATTGTATGGTGAATCAATTTCAAGGTGACCGTACAGAATCCGTTTGATCTCGAAGTCACCAATCGCGAAAACGACTGTGGGGTCTGCTTGCAATGGCCATCCCTGATCCAATCGATTGATATAGACACCGGCCATGCGTGGTTTTTCAGGATTGTAATTCGTTTCCTTCTCCACGATGGAAGCAAGGGTATACACTTCTTCCGGCGTGAGTCCGATCGCTTCCGCTTTTTTCAACCGGTCTTCATTCCAGAACCGGTCATGCTCTTTCAGCATGCGCTCGACGAAGTCTTCGGGCGTTACGGTCCAGTAAAATTCGTACGTGTTTGGAATAAACCGGGTCAACCGTGTTTCCGGAGTTGTCCCGGCAATCGAATCAAACCGCGTGTGCATAAAATTGACGAGGGTGAGTGAATCAAATTCAAGTTTATTCGCCACACGTCCGCACAACTGGTCCATGGTGCGCACATTGTGCACAGTTAATGACAATGGCGTTTGCCGTCCGCCGCGTAATATGGAGACCAGGGTTCGGTTGCTTGCGGGGAATGGAAGTTCGTATCGACCCTTGCGAATCGTTTCATCCTTATAATTCATTTTTTCCGCGGCAAAGCGAAACGTCTTTTCGGAAAGGATCTGGCCGTTGGACGAAAGACTGTCAATGACATCCTCCAGTGTTGACCCCGTCGGGATCAGCAGTATTTCATTCTCAACTTTGACAGGTGTGTTGATGCGGATGAAATTGGCGTGAATAATATATCCGGCCACGCTGATCAAGGTGACCAGGACCACCAATACCACAAGGGAAATGATTTTCCAGCGCTTGCCCATTTTCATACAAACACGATCGGATCAGTACTGTTCTTTTTCACTTGGGAAATCACCTTTCCGCACATCGTCAATATAATGCGTCACCGCGTTGTGAATGTCATCCGTCAGGTTGGCATACCGGCGGAGAAAACGGGGATTGAAGTCCTTGTTGAGGCCCAGCATGTCATGGACCACCAGCACCTGGCCATCACATTCACTGCCGGCGCCGATGCCGATCGTCGGGATATGGATAGCGCGGCTTACTTCACCCGCGAGTTTGGCCGGAATTTTTTCCAGCACCAGGGAGAAGCAACCGATCTCCTGGAGCATGAGTGCATCATGTTTGAGCTTGCGGGCTTCTTCCTCCTCCTTGGCGCGCACGACATACGTGCCAAACTTGTATATCGATTGCGGCGTCAACCCCAGGTGTCCCATGACGGGTACGCCGGCGCTGAGGATGCGGCTGATGGAATCACCGACTTCTTCACCTCCTTCCAGTTTGACCGCATGTGCGCCTGCTTCTTTCATGATACGCACCGCGCTTTCCAGGGCCAGTTTTGAATTGCCCTGGTAAGAGCCAAAGGGCAGGTCGACCACCACAAGTGCTCTTTTGACCGCTCGAACCACGGAGGAGGCATGGTAAATCATTTGGTCCAGCGTAATGGGAAGGGTGGTTTCATGACCGGCCATGACATTCGAGGCACTGTCACCGACGAGGATGACATCAATCCCGGCCTCATCGAGGATCCGCGCCATGGAGAAATCATACCCGGTGAGCATCGCGATCTTTTCACCGGCCTCCTTCATTTCCTGGAGGATATGGGTGGTGATCCGTTTGGCCTGGCCGTGCACTGACATAGAGATCAGGGTTTACCGTAGGTGAAATGAGGCTCAAAGATAACCTGACCGCCGGGATTCAGCCGGGATGTCTGATGGTTTCCAAAAGTGAACCCGGGGCTGCTGATACAAGAGCAAAAACCTATTTTTGCGCGATGAAATGGTTTTTGGCCTCCTGGCATGTACTTTTTTATTGACCTCCTGTGATAACGAATTGGTGGTGACTGCCGAGTGGAAAGACATTCCCGCCGTGTGGGGATTCCTCTCCAAAAGCGATACAGCCCATTACCTGCGGGTCGAAAAAGCCTTCCTTGATCCAAACCAATCAGCGCTGGAGATCGCCAGGATCCCGGACTCCCTCTATTATGAGAATGCCACAGTTTCACTAAAACGCATCACCAGTGGCCAGGTTTACCAACTAACTAAAGTGGATGGTACAGCAGAGGGCTATCCTCGCGATCCCGGGGTGTTTGCCGAGTTGCCTAATTACCTCTACAAGATCAAAGCCAACGCGATCAACCTGGTCGTCGGCGAGGAATATCAATTCATCCTGGACAGGGGAGATGGAAAGCCTCCGGTGACTGCTCAAACCGTCATATTGGCAAAGCCAAGCCTGCGTTCTCCAGTAGCAACAGAAAGCCTGAATTTCCGGAAAGGCAACAGTTTCTTACTCCGCTGGACACCGGTGGCGGATGCCGGGAGTTATGATATTCAGATGCGGTTTAACTACCAGGAACGGTCCCCCGAGACCGGTAATGTCTTTCAGCCCAAAAGCATTGAATGGACGATCGCCCGTAACCTCCTGGATGATGAGCACACGTTTGATGGCGCTGATTTCTATAGCCAGGTGAAAGCAAGGATCCCAGAAAATATGGATGCCGATCGCTTGTTTTCAAGCGTTGATATTCTCCTATGGTGTGGTGGTGAGGAATTGGCGGAATTCATCCGGATCACACAAGCGAATACCGGGATCACAAGTACTCAGGATATCCCAACCTTTACCAATCTCTCGGAAGGCTTTGGCATTTTCACGTCGAGGAACCTGCTGGAAAGTCTCAATCACCCGCTCACTTCCACCAGCCTTGACAGCCTCAGGAACGGCTCCATTACGGGCAATCTGAATTTCCTTTAACGCACTCCACTTCCCGCTGAAACTTCTAGCATTCAGCGCTCTACATATATTGATTTTGGACATCACAGGTCTCAAATCCTGTCGTTTTGTCAGTCTTTTCAGTCACATTATGTCATAGATATTCAGGCTTATGCGCTTTTGGCAGCAAATGGGACTTTTTCATGGCATGGCACAACCATTGATCATATGTAGGCACAGATTGAAAACAAATTATCTAGCAGTTAAAAAAAACCGATATGAGTAAGATTATAGGCATTGACCTCGGGACCACCAACTCCTGCGTGGCGGTGATCGAAGGGAACGAACCGGTCGTTATCGCCAATGATGAAGGCCGCCGGACCACTCCTTCTATCGTCGCTTTCCTGGACAATGGAGAGCGTAAAGTAGGTGATCCCGCGAAGCGTCAGGCGATCACGAATGCCAAGCGGACGGTATATTCCATCAAGCGTTTCATGGGATCCCGTCACAGTGAATCCACGAATGAAATTAACCGGGTGACCTATCCGGTGAAAAGCGGACCGAATGATACCGTTCGGGTGGATATTGATGGCCGGCAGTACACGCCGCAGGAGATTTCCGCGATCATTCTCCAGAAAATGAAAAAGACAGCCGAAGATTATCTCGGCCAGGAAGTCAAGGAAGCAGTGATCACCGTCCCGGCGTATTTTAATGACTCTCAACGCCAGGCCACCAAGGAGGCCGGTGAGATCGCCGGACTGAATGTGCGCCGGATCATCAATGAACCGACAGCGGCTGCATTGGCCTACGGGCTTGACAAGAAGCATAAGGACATGACCATTGCCGTCTACGACCTCGGTGGTGGTACGTTTGATATTTCCATTCTCGAATTGGGTGATGGGGTTTTTGAGGTGAAATCCACCAATGGTGATACGCACCTGGGTGGTGATGACTTTGACCAGGTGATCATCGACTGGCTGGCTGAAGAATTCAAAAAGCAGGAAGCGATCGACCTTCGCAAAGATCCCATGGCCCTGCAGCGGCTGAAAGAAGCAGCTGAGCGTGCCAAGATCGAATTGTCCAGCAGTACAGAAACAGGGATCACTTTGCCGTATATCACTGCAGTTGATGGCGTGCCCAAACACATGGATATCAAGTTGACCCGCTCAAAATTTGAGCAGCTTTCAGCTGATCTGGTGCAGCGCACCCTGAAGCCCTGTGAGCAGGCGATCAAGGATGCGGGGATCAGCAAAACTGAAATTGACGAGATCATCCTCGTCGGGGGTTCGACCCGTATCCCGCGAATCGTGTCCGCAGTAGAGGAGTTTTTTGGAAAAAAAACCTTCCAAAGGAGTTAACCCGGATGAAGTGGTCGCTGTTGGTGCAGCGATCCAGGGTGGTGTATTGAGTGGTGATGTGCAGGATGTGTTGTTGCTCGACGTCACACCGCTGTCGCTCGGTATCGAAACGATGGGTGGTATCTATGACGTGGTCATTGAATCCAATTCGACCATTCCAACCAAAAAGTCCAAAGTCTATTCAACAGCTTCCGATAATCAACCCTCGGTGGAGATCCATATCCTCCAGGGGGAACGGAAGATGGCAAAGGATAATCGGCCTGTAGGTCGTTTCATCCTCGATGGGATCCCACCCGCGCCGAGGGGGATGCCACAGATCGAGGTAACCTTCGACATCGATGCCAATGGTATCCTTCATGTGCATGCCAAGGATAAAGGCACCGGGAAGGAACAATCGATCCGCATCGAAGCCAGTACCGGTCTGTCGAAGGAAGAGATCGAACGCATGAAGGCTGAAGCTTCTGCCAACGCGGAGACCGACCGGATCGCGCGCGAAGCAGCTGAAAAGATCAATACCGCCGATACCCTGATTTTCCAGACGGAAAAACAGTTGAAGGATTACGGTGACAAAATCCCGGCTGACAAGCGCAGTGCGATCGAGTCTTCTCTAAGCAACCTGAAGGCCGCACATGAATCAAAAGACATTGCGCAGATTGACAAGGCGCTTGAGTCGATGAATGCTGCATGGCAAGCCGCCAGTCAGGATATCTACCAGGCCCAGCAAGAGGCACAGGGCGGTAGCCAGGACCCGAATGCCGGCGCCGGATCTTCAAATGGTGCAGGACCAGGTGATGATGTCACCGATGTCGAGTTTGAAGAAATGGATGATACCAAGAAGAACTAGTGATACCAGATTTCTGAGATTAAGGCGAGGGATTTTTCCTTCGCCTTTTTTTTAAAATTCCATTAGGGATTGAAACTGCCACGGCCTTTAGGCCGTGGTAGTTGATAGAAAATATTAGCCCAATATGTTTCAGGAATTATAACTGCCACGGCTTTTAAGCCGTGGTTGGGAAAACTTAACTACATTTCCATTGGGTGTATATCGGTTGACTTTGTAAAAGTCCCGGTAGGTTAAAAAATACATCAGCATGTCAAACAACCTGCTGCACAAACGGCGCCACATCCAGTGATGCAAATTCTTTCCTGAGGAAGGCATAATATCCAGCAATGCCGATCATCCCCGCATTATCGGTACAAAATTGCATCGCCGGGAAATACAGGTTCCATCCTTTTTCACCGCCAATTTCCTTTAACCGATCCCGTAATCCGGAATTGGCAGCAACACCTCCAGCGATACCGATTTCCGTGATGCCCGTATCCTCAGCTGCTTTTGTCAGCTTTCGTGCCAGGATCTCGACGATCACATGCTGGATACTGGCGCAAATATTGTCCATGTGTTGTTCAATGAATGACGGATCCTTTTCCTGCGCATCGCGAATAAAATACAAGATCGCTGTCTTCAGTCCACTGAAGCTGAAATCATAACCTTCAATCTGCGGGATTGGAAATGGAAACACCGGTTTTCCGGCGCGCGCTTTCTTGTCAATCAATGGTCCAGCGGGATAGGGGAGCCCGAGCAACTTACCTGATTTATCAAATGCTTCCCCTGCGGCATCATCGAGCGTATTTCCAATCACCCTCATCTGATTAAAATCTTCAACAAGGACAATTTGTGTGTGTCCACCCGACACGGTCAAATTCAGGAACGGGAAAGCCGGTTTTGGATCTTCAATAAAATGCGACAAGACATGCGCGTGCATATGATCAACCGTGACTAAAGGTTTATTCAAACTCAGCGCCAGTCCTTTTGCAAAACTCAGCCCGACCAGCAATGAACCCATTAATCCCGGTCCGGCTGTGCAAGCGATCCCGTCAAGTTCATTCAACGTGACACCCGCTTTCTGCAATGCCGTATCCACCACCATGACAATATTTTCCTGGTGTAGCCTGGATGCTACCTCAGGGACAATGCCGCCGTATTGGGCATGGATCGCCTGGCTGGCAATGATATTGCTCAGTACCACACCGTCCTTAACCACCGCGGCGGAGGTGTCGTCGCAAGAGGACTCTATGGCGAGGAGAATAGCGCCTGGGCGTGACATCCTGCAAAGGTAAAGGCTTGTGGATGACCTGTGTGCAGAAAGTAAGACAGTAAGAAAGTAAGACAGTAAGATGATGCCAACCAAAGCCATTCTTTAGCATCTTCAATCAGGCCAGGTCAGATATTGTCTATAAAAAAAGCCATATCATTGCATTGCCGTTTCGCCCAGGCGGAACTCATTGATTATGAGGGAGTCCACTCACCAACCTGAACTCATCATCACCCTGTCCCATGACCATGTGCACCTTCGGCTCAAGGCTGACGAGCACAAGGGGCGTCGGGCATGGGAAGGCCAGTATGCGGTGAGTGAGTTGTTTGTGGCAGAGGAGGTGGCTTCAGCCATGGACAAAGCCCTGGAACAGAATGAGGATCTTTTTGACCCGCTTGACAGCGTGGGACTCCTGATCCTGGACCGACCCAATGTACTTATTCCCCCACTGAAAGGCGATCCCGAACAGCATATTGACATCCTGTCCCGCTATCTCAGACTGAGGCATGGCGATACAGTCGTTCAGGATCCCGCGGATGATCAATCGATCTATTACACCTTGCCGGAGCAGACATATGAACTGCTCACCGAGTATTTTGCCGATGTTCAACCTGTCCATTTTTTATCACTGATCTCGAACGCGTTGAACCGGCATCTTTCGTTAGCTGACTCCCGGAAGAATATTTTGTTTTTCCTGCAGTTTCGGGGTATGTTAATCGCGCTTCAGCATCAGCATGAGAAATGGAATTTTGCCAAACTTTTTCGTGTGCAGGAGCAGAGCGACGTGGAATATTTCGCACTGGCTATCCAGCGAATGGTAAAGCCAGCGGAAACCTGGCAAATCACCCTGGCCGACGAAAACCAGGATCTTTTGCTTGGGAATCGTTCCTTCATCTCCATCCATCAGCAGCTTGACCTTCCTGCCCTGGGGAAGTTATTTGCATTCACAAGGTCATGAGAATTATCGGGGGGAAATGGAAAGGTCGCAGGATCCACGTCCCGGCCAAAGGCTGGCCCGTTCGACCCACCACGGATTTCGCGCGTGAAGCATTGTTCAATATCCTCGATAACCGCGTGGATTATGGATCTATTTCCGCCCTTGATCTTTTTGGCGGAACCGGACTTCACAGTTTTGAACTGGTTTCGCGGGGTTGTCCGGATGTAACGTATGTAGATAAATACAAAGCCAGCGCGGCCTTTGTCCGGTCTGTGGTCAAGGAATGGGATATGCCGGTGACCGTGATTTGCAGTGATGTCAAAACTTTCTTGCGCGATGCCGTCAGGCAATGGGATTACATTTTTGCCGATCCGCCGTATGATATGCCGGACCTGGAATCGTTTCCCGCCCGGGTGCTGGATGCCGGCATTTTGAAGTCCGGTGGATTCCTGGTCCTTGAACATCCATCCAAAATTTCCTTTAATGATCACGCCGGTTACCAGGAAAGCCGGAATTACGGGCAGACCACGTTTACCTTTTTTGCCCTTTGATCGTACCTTTGCCAACCTCGCGAAATGGACATACTTGAAGATATCGGTAAAGCAGTATTGCAGGTTGTGCAGGAATTGTACAATGTGGACATCGCTGCATCGGACCTGGTGATCACCCCCACCAAAAAGGAACATCGCGGTGATTTCACACTCGTGACGTTTCCCCTGGCCAAAGCGTTGAAGAAAGCGCCACCCGTTCTGGCCCAGGAAATCGGTGAAAGGCTGCGGACAAATCATGACTGGATTGAAAGCACGGAAGTGATCCAGGGCTTCCTGAATATCCTCTTGTCAAATACATTCTGGAAGAATTCATTAAGCCGGATCGAAAAGGATCCCGGGTACTGGAAACCGCGGCATGATCCGCAAAAGATCCTCGTTGAGTTTTCATCGCCGAACACGAATAAACCCCTTCACCTCGGCCATATCCGCAATATCCTGTTGGGCTGGTCAACCTACAAGATCCTGCAGGCTTGTGGGCATGATGTCGTGCGGGTGCAGGTTGTGAATGATCGCGGCATCGCGATTTGTAAAAGTATGCTCGCCTGGATGAAGTTTGCCAATGGACAGCGTCCCGAGGTAGCAGGCATCAAAAGTGATCACTTTGTCGGGGATTGGTATGTGCGTTTTGAAAAGGAATTCCAGGTGGAGTATAAAGCGTGGCAGCAAACCGATCACGCGAAGGGGATATTTGACGCCCGAAAGGACAAGGAGTTGAATGAATCCGCTTTTTTCAAGGAATACAAGAATCACTACTTCAATACGGAAAGCGCATTAGGCCGTGAGGCGAGAGATCTTCTGCTGAAATGGGAGGCGAATGATCCGGAAACAATTTCATTGTGGAAGATGATGAATGATTGGGTCTATGCCGGGTTTGAAGCCACGTATCGAAAGCTGGAAGTGGAATTCGATCGCTACTATTACGAGAGCAACACCTACCTGCTCGGTAAAGACATCGTGCAACAAGGAGTCGATAAAAACATTTTCTACAAAAAACCTGATGGCTCCGTATGGGTGGATCTGACCGACAAGGGATTGGATGAAAAGATCCTCTTGCGTAGCGATGGTACGTCGGTGTATATCACCCAGGATATTGGCACGGCGGAAATGCGCTATGAAGAACTGGGCGCTGAACGCATGATCTATGTGGTCGCTGATGAGCAGAACTACCATTTCCAGGCTTTGTTTGCCACACTTGAAAAACTGGGTGCACCGTACGCTCCAGGCTTACATCACCTGAGCTATGGCATGGTGGATCTGCCCGAAGGGAAAATGAAATCGAGGGAAGGTACTGTCGTCGATGCAGATGACTTGATCGCCGAGGTAATTGAAGAAGCCCGAGAGGCCGCCCGTGAGCGCGAGAATGAAGATGATGAAATGATCCGCCGGATCGCCATGTCCGCGCTCAAGTTCTTTATCACAAAGGTGGACCCCAAAAAACGGATGATCTTCGATCCGAAAGCATCGGTGGATCTCCAGGGACAGACCGGTCCGTATGTACAGAATGCGTATGTCCGGATCCAGTCCATTTTGAGGAAAGCTGGAGATAAGCTGACATTAGAAGCAGATTATCAATTGATTGAAGATGAAAAATTGCTCCTGAATATGCTCCTTCAATGCCGCCAGGTGATTGACAATGCAGCGCGGGAGTACAATCCATCATTGATCGCGCACTACGCGTATGCACTGGCCAAGGAATATCATCGGTACTATCATGATGTGAAAGTGCTGCAAGCCGAAAGTGAGGAAGCCCGGGCGTTCAGGTTACGGCTGATCCATCAAATTGCAGCCGTGTTGAAGAATTCGTTTGAATTGTTAGGCATGGAGATGCCGGAAAGAATGTAATCGTATGGAAGAGACCCGGTCACTGAATTTTATCGAAGAGATCATCGAGGAGGATATTGCGAATGGCAAGCATGCCGGTCGTGTACATACGCGATTTCCGCCGGAACCCAATGGGTATCTTCATATCGGTCATGCCAAAGCCATTTGTCTCAACTTCGAGATCGCGAAGAAATATGGCGGTAAAACCAATCTTCGATTTGATGATACCAACCCCGCGACAGAAGAGACGCAATACGTTGACGCCATCAAGCGGGATATTCAGTGGCTTGGTTATCAATGGGAAGGGAAAGCACTGTACGCTTCTGATTATTTCGGCCAGTTGTATGAATATGCCCTTGGACCTGATTCGCAAAGGACTTGCGTTTGTAGATGACAGTACGCCTGAGGAGATCGCCGAGCAGAAAGGAATTCCTACCGCCCCCGGAAAAGAAAGTCCGTTTCGCAACCGGAGTATTGAGGAGAACCTGGATCTTTTCGTTCGGATGAAAGATGGGGAGTTTCAGGATGGGTCGCGCGTGTTGAGGGTGAAAGTGGATATGGCCTCGCCGAATATGCATATGCGCGATCCCGTGATCTATCGCATCAAACGCCAGCATCATCATCGGACAGCGAATGAATGGTGCATCTACCCGATGTATGATTTTGCCCATGGTCAGAGTGATAGTATTGAAGGCATCACGCATTCGTTGTGCTCCCTCGAGTTCAGGCATCACCGGCCGCTGTATGACTGGTTTATTGAGAAACTGGGCATTTTTCCGAGTCGACAAATCGAGTTTGCGCGGATGAACGTGACGTATATGATCACTTCAAAACGCAGGTTATTACAGCTTGTCAATGAGGGATTTGTGACCGGATGGGATGATCCCCGTATGCCTACGATCAGTGGCTTGCGACGGCGCGGGTATCCGGCTGCAGCCATTCGTATATTTTGTGAAAAGGCCGGCATTGCCAAACGGGATAACTGGATTGAGATCGAACTCCTGGAGTCTTGTGTGCGGGAAGAATTGAACAGGGTCGCATGGCGTCGGATGGTCGTGCTCGATCCGGTCAAAGTGATCATCACCAATTATCCTGAGAGTCAGACGGAACTTCTTCCGACAGAGAATAATCCGGAAGATGAGCACACCGGCATCCGGCACATGCCGTTCAGTCGTGAGATCTATATCGAACGGGAGGATTTCATGATGGATCCCCCCAAAAAAATATTTTCGTTTGGCGCCCGGGGCAACCGTCCGATTAAAGAGCGCTTATATCCTCACCTGCGATCAGGCGATCACTGATGAAGCAACAGGAGCGATAAGGGAAATTCATTGTACCTATTATCCGGACTCTAAAAGCGGTAGCGATACCAGCGGGATCAAAGCGAAAGGGACGTTGCACTGGGTCAATGCGGCCACGGCGGTAGATGGAGAGATCAGGCTGTACGAACGCTTATTTACAGTGCCGAATCCACTGGAGGAAGGAACCGACTTTCTCAGCAAAGTCAATCCGGATTCGCTCCAGGTGATCGCGGGTGCGAAAATGGAACCGGCGATGCTGGAAGCAAAAGAAGGGGAGAGCTTTCAGTTTCTGCGCCAGGGATACTTTACACTGGATCCTGATTCGACACCAGGCAAACCGGTATTCAATGAAACTGTTTCGTTAAAAGAAGGCTGGAGCCGGAAAGAAAGCTGAGGCTGTGCGGGTCAACCTGAATTATTGATATCGCCCAGTTTCAGCGCTTTAAATTCCACATCATGATCTGAGGACAATTTCTCGATTTCAAAAGCATCGATGAATACAGGTCCATTCACATCATTCTGGGTCGAAACAAAACGCCAGGTACTGCAATTGTTTTTATCCAGCAGACAATCCCACATTTCATCCAGATCCTGTTGGTCAATCGTGCCATCTACATTAAAATCGGCCACCAGTTTTTGAAAAATAGTGAAGTCTAAAGTGCCTTCCAGGTATTTTCGCAATTCGACAAAATCAATGGCCGAAATTCCGAAATGTCCCGGACCACCGGCTGAGGGAACTACCGAATAGGATCTGCCGGGCTTGAGTTGCGGGAAGGAGAAATTTTTTCCATGACTGGTGGCGATGATTTCATCGTTTGAAATCAATTGCACCTGTACATCGAATTCATGGATCTCTCCAAAAGGATCTGCCGAATAGCCTGGGATGAGTATATTTCCAGAAATGGTAAAGTTTTGGACTGGATCTTCAAGTGTGCAATGGGAAAACAAAAGTGCGACCGCAGTGAAAAGAAGCAGGTTTTTCATATGCAAGTGATTTACACATATGAAAAATAGCCATTTTATTTGAAATTGACAAACAGGCCCAGCCGCATGGGGGCATAGGGATCATTGTCCGCTTTTGAACCGATATAAAGTGACAGGTCGGCATCGATGTCAAACTCCTTGAGATGCGCATCCACAAAGGCGTCGATCCCGTTGAGCAACCAAACGACCGAGAAGCCTACAATGGAGAGTTGGCGATTTGCGTTTGCCTCGTCGCGAAGGACCCTTAGTCGGGCCGGGTCCGTGATGAATTCCAGACCGTCCTCGCAATATCCTTTGGGTACAAAAACAACGCCGTCAATAGCCGCTTCATAGGCTGCTCTCCGGCACTTGTAATATTTCGAGTTATAGTCAAGTAGCAATCCCATTCCTCCGACTGCGCCCAGGACAAAAGGCACGCGGAAATAACTCTTGTTGTACACCTGCCCGGCTCCAGGCAGAACCAGGCTCATCAGCATCGCTTTGCCGGGTCGGCCGGAGAAGATGGAACCTTTTTTTTCCTTGAGCACGGTTGGGGCAGCTTCAAGCGTGTCCCGTTGACCCGACAGGGAATAGCTGATCATGAAGATCATCCCTAGGACAAGAAGAAATCGGGGTTTCGTATTCAAATGTCTAACGATCTGTATCTGATCCTAATCTTCAATGGAGTTCAGGATATCGAGGATCTCGTTGAGTTCATGATGACTCTCAAACGGGATCCGTATATCTCCGGTGCCATTGGTCTTGTAATTCAAGGCAACTTTCACGCCGAGTAAAGAACGCAGGTCCCGCTCGATATGTTGGATTTCTGCAGGGACCTTACCGGTTTTGGACGTTGATGAAGTGGAGGCTGACTTTTTTGGTGCTTTATCCTGGTAGTTCGCCACCAGTTTCTCGGTATCGCGGACACTCAGTCCTTTTGATATGATCTCACCCAGAACCATCAATTGATAGCTGATATCCTCCAGTCCAGCTATGGAGCGGGCATGTCCCATGCTGATCTCATCCTTTCGCAAAGCCTGTTGGACCTGCGGCGGGAGCTTCAATAATCGCAAGAAGTTTGTGACAGTACTTCGCTGTTTTCCAACGCGGTTGGAGAGTTCTTCGTGAGTTAATTCACATTCATCGAGGAGGCGCTGCAGGCTGAAGGCCATCTCCATGGCATTGAGGTTTTCACGCTGCAGGTTTTCCACCAATGCCATTTCCAGCAGCCCCTGATCATCCGCCAGCCGGATATACGCCGGGACGGAATTGAGGCCGGCTATTTTCGCGGCTCTCAACCGGCGCTCGCCGGCAATGAGTTGATACTTGCCTTCATGCAGTCGGCGCAGGGTCAGTGGCTGAATGATCCCATGTACACGGATGGATTGGGCCAATTCTTCCAACGCGGTCTGATCAAAATCCTTGCGGGGCTGGAAAGGATTGACTTCGATATCAGCAACGGCGACTTCCAGCGCTTCCCTGTTGAGGTCCTGCACTTCCTGCACTGTCGGTGCGGTACCGCGCTCATCAATCTGGGTCAACAAGGCGCGGATGCCTTTCCCGATTTGTGCTTTGGGGGTTTCTTTAGCCATGAAGCAAAGTTCGGTTAAAGTTGGGAAGTGTTATTGCCCGTTCTTTTTCAAAAATTCCAGGGCGAGTTGCATAAAGTTTACACTACCGGTACTGGCGGCATCATACATGATCACCGGCGCTTTCATGCTGGGCGATTCGCTGATCTTGCTGTTGCGGTGAATGACGGTGTCAAACAAAGGCTCAGTGATCGTTTCCCGGACCTGCTCCAGGATCATATTCGCCAGGCGCAGCCGACTGTCATACATCGTCATGACAATGCCTTCGATTTCAAGACCCGGATTCAGTCCCTCTTTCACCATGGAAATCGTGCTCTTCAATTTATTGAGACCTTCCAGCGCGTAGATCTCGGTTTGCAGGGGAATCAACACCGTGTCTGCAGCACTTAGCGCATTGACCGTCAGCAGTCCCAGCGAAGGCATACAATCGATAAAGATGAAATCATAATCATTGCGGATCTCTTGCAGTATATCCCGGAGAATGTATTCCCGCCGGGGCATATTGACCATTTCCAGTTCAGCGCCGACGAGATCGATGTGGCTGGGGAGCAAGAACAGGTTAGGGGTGGAGGTGGGTACGATAGCTTTGTCCGCCCGGGTGTGGTTGATCAGGCAATCGTAAATCGTGGGATTGTTCGTGTCGGGCGATACACCGAGCCCGGAGGTGGCATTGGCTTGCGGGTCGGCATCGACAAGGAGTACCCGTTTTTCCAAAACAGCCAGGCAGGCGCCGAGATTGATGGCGGTCGTCGTCTTTCCGACACCTCCTTTCTGGTTGGCTATGGTGATAATTTTTCCCACGGATATACCATTGGTTTGAACAGGAAATACCGCCACAAGCTGGGATAAAGGACCGTTTCGGGGCCGGACGGGCCGCAAAAATACAGTTAATGCCCGAACAAATCAGGCTCCGCCCTTGTCTTAGCATCGGAACATGATCACCCTCATCCAGACCACAACCGGCCCGACAGCAATACGGCCAATATGGCCATCGATCTCCGGGATATGCTGAAAGAATGTTATCCCGGACGGATTGAGTCCATCAGTATGGCCTCGCTTCCGGATGGCATGTTGCATGCCTCCACCTACCTGCGAGCCGATATGGACCCCGGGCTGATGCGACTGCAGGATGAGATCCTGATCCCGTCAGAAAAATTTATCTGGATCCTTCCGGAATACAACGGCAGTTTTCCGGGTATTGTCAAGGTATTTATCGATGCCTTGTCAGTCCGGAACGCGCAGGAGACGTTTGCCTTCAAAAAGTCCTTGCTCGTGGGCCTCACAACCGGTAGGTCAGGTAACATCAGGGGTATGGACCATTTCTCGGACATCCTCCATCATATGAAGTCAGTGATCTATCCGACGCGTTTCCCGGTCAGTCAGATCGCCGAGATGATCAACGGATCAGGACGTCTGGCGGATGGTCCGATCAGAGACCGGTTAGCCGCTACGATCTGTGAATTCGTCCGGTTTTAAGGGTTAACCCCTATCGTGCACTCGTAGTTAATACCGATTTTTTAAATTAGAAAGGGATCATATGAAATGATCTGATTTTCATTGCGTTAAATTTGCACCTTCGTCATTAACCTCTTTATCTAAACTCAAACATGAAGACAATCAAATTCATTTCTTTCGCTTTCCTCCTCTCATTGGCATGGGTAGCGTGTAAAAACAATGGTGAGACCACCAGTGCAGACCAGAGCGCCGAAGCCACGGAAGTCGCTATTGAAAACCAGCAGTCCACTGCAAAACAAAATATCGCACAGTTAAAGGACCTGTTGGCCAACAAGATCAGTGCACTGGAAGCCAGCCTGGCGGATGCCAGTGAAGAAGCCAAAACGCAAATCAATGCGGATATCGAAGCCTTCAAGGGTTTTCAGCAAGATTTGGAAACCATGGCGACCAAAGTGGAAAATGCAACTGAAGAATCCTGGCAAACCATGGAGGCCGAACTACAAACGCTTTATCGCGATATCAAAGTCAAAGTGACCGGGACCAATCCGGAGCGTAATGCAGATTCCATGACGAACTGATGCAAGCATTGCGTTTATTGGAATAAAAAAGGCCGGATGCGAATCCGGCCTTTTTTATTTTCTGCTTTACAGCACTTTCAATAATTCTTCTTCCAGCGTAAATCGCGGATTGACGGCGGCAATTTTACCGTCCCGGCCGATCAGGAATGTTTTTGGAATTCCATTCACGCCATATTGCTTGGCGGCCGGGGTATCCCATTTGGTCAGTTCGCTCACATGATATGGCCATTCCAACTGGTCCTTTTCAATAGCGGCCAGCCAGTTCTTTTTCGATTGCTCCAGGCCTTGCTTTAATTGTTCATCATTGGTAAACCGGGCCTTGGTCCGGTTGTCGATCCCGTCGAGCGAAACACTGAACACGGTGAAACCGCGATCCTTGTATTTGTGATAGACTTCGACCACATGGGGATTAGCCTTCCGGCAAGGGCCGCACCAGGAAGCCCAGAAATCGAGCAGCACGACCTTTCCTTTCAGATCTGACAGCGACATCTCTTTGCCATCCGGGCTGGGCATGGTGATCTCCGGTGCAGGCATGCCTACCTGGATCGCTTCCTGGGCACGGGATTGCATGGCCTGTTGTTCCAGCGCTGCAGCAAAGTTGGCGTACTCTGTGGCGTATTCGTGTTGCGGATATTTGCCGGCGAGTTTGCTCTGCGCGGTTTTATGCACATCAAAAAAGTCAGGACGATTTCCAAATGCGGACAACGCCATCTGCATGGCGGCCATCGGGTATGCGGTGTTATTGATATAGTCCTTGACATCATCAGCGTTCAGTTTTCCGGTCGACAGCAGGTTCATGGCTTGCATGAAATCCGATGCACTTTCGCTTCCTGTGATGGCCAGGTCATGAGTCTGCATACCACTTAAGGTACCACTGATGGACACCTTGGAGGAAGCGTCTTCCAGAATGAGAAATACCTTCCCCGCGCCAATCCGCAAGCGATAAATCGCAGGGTCTAGTCCATCGGGGATATTCAATTCAAACTGTCCGTTATCATCGGAATCCGCCTGTGCCAGCACGACAGTACTATTGCTTGGACTGACTTTGTCCAGGTACACCTTCATGTTGGGGGCATCGCTGATAGAACCGATGATGGTCGTCCCCTTGGAAGAAATAGCGCCGCAGGAGGCGATGCAAATAATAGAAAGGAGGAAAAGTCCGAAGGTCAGATTTTTCATAAGGCAAAGAAGTTATTGTTCAAGAATTTTGGTCAGCGTGTTGAAATACAGATCCCGCCAGGTGTCTAACGAGGTCCAGGATTGTCCGGCGACAACGATATCGCCATTCGTTACGGTACCTAAACGCCTGAAAGGCAGGGCTTGTTGAGTAAGATAGCCTTCGATTTCCGCTGATTTTTCGGAAGAAAACGTTAAAACGACCCGGGATTGACTTTCGCTGAACAGGAAAATGTCCGGCCGGATACCCTCCGGCAACCGGATATCGAATCCCAGGCGACCATGCATCGCACTCTCCAGGAGATTGGTGATTACCCCGCCCTCTGAAACATCATGTGCACTCTTGACCCAGCCTTTCCGGATCAGATTGGTGATGAGTTCCTGTACGTTGAATTCTATGTCCAGATCAAAATCAGGACAGGGGGTGAACCGTTGACCCAAAACCTCACGCATATATACTGAAGAATGGACATTCTTGGCTTCGGGCCCAATGAGGTAAATGACATCGCCTGCGTTCTTGAAGGAGAGCGTTGTGCGATGCCCGGGTTCATCGACCAGGCCAACCATGCCGATAGTCGGGGTCGGGAAGACCGGTTCTGTTCGATCTTTTAAAACAGACTGGTTATAAAATGACACATTGCCGCCCGTCACAGGGGTCTCAAATTTGCGGCAGGCCTCGCCCATACCTTTGATGACATTGACGAATTGGTAATACACCTCCGGATTATACGGATTGCCAAAATTGAGGCAATTGGTCACGCCCAGCGAAATGCCGCCGGTGGTGCGAATATTCCTTGATGCTTCCGCCACGGCGATCATGGCGCCGACATACGGATCGGCATGCACATAGGCGCTGTTGCAATCGACAGTCACTGCAAGTGACTTTTCACTTTCTTTCAACCGGATGACAGTGGCATCCGAAGGATCATTGGTATTGGTATTTCCTGTTCGAACAGTGTGATCATATTGCTCGAATACCCATCGCTTTGAAGCGACGTTGGGCGAAGAAATGATTTGCCTGGTAATGTTTTGAAGGTCATCGTTTGTTGCAGCCGGCGGATCAAAAGGTTTGATCTGATCCATATAGGCCGGTCGTGCAAATTCGCGGTCATAGACTGGCGCGCCTCCGCCGAGAACAAGTGAGTGCGCGGGAATGTCACCGACTTTTTCACCATGATAGAAATATTCCAGTCGGCCGGTATCCGTCACTTCGCCGATGCGCGCGCATTCCAGGTCCCATTTGTCAAAAATGGTTTCGATCTCTTTTTCGCGTCCTTTTTTCACCACAACGAGCATGCGTTCCTGGCTTTCGGACAATAGTATTTCCCAGGCGGCCATGTTCTGCTGGCGTGTGGGCACGAGGTCCAGGTGGATGCGCATTCCATTCCCGGCCTTTGCGCTCATTTCTGATGTAGAGCAGGTAATCCCTGCAGCACCCATATCCTGCATGCCGGCCACTGCACCGGTTTGAATGATCTCCAGCGTGGCTTCGAGCAACAATTTTTCCTGGAAAGGGTCACCGACCTGTACCGCTGGAAGATCTTCAGCGGAATCCTCAGTCAGGTCAGCTGACGCAAAGGTGGCGCCATGGATCCCGTCGCGACCGGTGGCTGAGCCTACGATGTAAACGGGATTACCGGGTCCTTCGGCAGTAGCTGAGATCGTTTCGCCAACCTTGACGATGCCGACGGACATGGCATTCACGAGAATATTTTGTTGATAACACGGATCGAAATACACTTCCCCCGCCACCGTAGGCACGCCCAGGCAATTGCCGTAATCCCCGATACCTGCCACGACCCCTTTGATCAGGTGTCGCATATGCGCCCGGCTCGGGTCACCAAAACGAAGAGAGTTCAATGCCGCGATCGGCCGCGCACCCATCGTGAAGATGTCGCGGTGAATGCCGCCCACGCCTGTCGCCGCACCCTGGTAAGGTTCAAGCGCCGACGGATGGTTATGGGATTCGATCTTGAACGCACACGCCAGCCCTTCTCCGATATCCATCAACCCGGCTATTTCTTCCCCGGCCTCAACCAGGAGCCGGCCGCCGCTTCGCGGCAAGGTCTTGAG
>AERA01018846.1_pt1 | contig 25098 bp, 30 predicted proteins | sample 267968 | NCBI WGS metagenome assembly AERA01 (sample SAMN02954363, study PRJNA61401) | activated sludge metagenome | biome: terrestrial; feature: wastewater treatment plant; material: activated biomass; isolation source: activated biomass of an industrial wastewater treatment plant | reverse complement strand
GGACATGTGAGTATGGTTCAGCCCACGATCAATCCATTGTTTGATACCCGTCAGCGCGAATTGAGCTTGCTGAAATGGAGCGGAAATGCCGCTGACGTCTTTGGCAGCGACCAACCATACTATGAATATTTGAAGAAACGCTGGAGTGCCTTGCTGCCCTCCGTTGAAGGTTGGAATCAATTGTTGCATGACGGGGTATATGAATATCAACCCGCTGCATCCGGTGCCAACTTTACTAATAACTTGGGAGCAGTTGCGAATAAACTGACACAACCGGGTACAGGCCAGGAGGTCACAGTTTTTGAATCTGTGGCAATCGGTGGCGGTCAAAGTGCAAACAACCCCTGGCTGCAGGAAATGCCGGATCCGGTCACCCGTTGCGGTTGGGGCAATTATCTCGCTTTGCCTGTTTCATTCGATGGTGTGCGAAAATTTGTGGCGCATGAAAAATTGGAAGACGGTGACTTAGCCGACCTCAAAATCGGTGAGCAGGAAGTTCGTCTTCCGGTGATCAAACAATTTGGCCAGACGCCGGATGCATTTGCAGTTGCGCTTGGCTATGGTCGTACAGTGACGGGTCGCGCAGGACGTGGAGTAGGGGTGAACCTGATCCCCTACCTCAAGACAGATAGCGACGGGCTGGTTCAGTACTACATTGATAATATCAGTGTATCCGGAAAGAAAGGGGAAGAGAAATACTTCTCCTGCGTCCAATACCATCACAGCATGGGCGTGACCGGAACGGACAGCAAAACCGGCGAAACCATCAATGCGGATGAAGCGGCTACGGTCTATATGACGTATGGCCTGGTGCGTCAAGGCTATCAGGGTTCGATCGTCAATCGCTCGATCATCCGCAAGAGCCACCTGGATCACCTCGAAGAATTCGCGCATGACCTGGAAGAGGAAAGACATCATCACCAGGAACTGAATAAAAAGCAGGTCTATCCCGGCCACGATGAACTCTATGCGCGAGGTCACCAGTGGGGCATGCATGTAGATCTCAATGCTTGTATTGGTTGCGGCGCATGTACGGTGGCCTGTATGGCGGAAAACAACGTTCCTGTTGTTGGCAAACGTGAAATGAGCCGGCATCATGAGATGTCCTGGCTGCGTATTGACCGCTATTTCTATGGTGATGTTGACAATCCAAGCGCGGTATACCAACCGTTGATGTGTCAGCATTGCAACAACGCGCCTTGTGAAAACGTGTGCCCGGTGAACGCCACGAACCACAGCGCTGAAGGACTCAACCAGATGGCGTATAACCGCTGTGTCGGTACACGCTATTGCGCGAATAACTGTCCGTATAAAGTGCGCCGCTTCAACTGGCTCGATTATACAACGGCTGACCTTTGGCCCATTAACGAGCCGAACCTGGGATTGCCCAACGAAGAAGATCAAGTGCCCTATGGCGGTGACTTGCTGACCCGCATGGTGATCAACCCGGATGTCACAGTACGCGCAAGAGGTGTCATTGAAAAATGCAGTTTCTGTATCCAGCGGATCCAGGAAGGGAAACTGCGGGCGAAGACAGAACAACGGGTATTGGTGGACGCGGATGTGAAATCAGCCTGCCAGACCGCATGTCCCACAGGTGCAATCACTTTTGGGGATATGAATAATGAGCAAGGTGAACTGAGTCACAAAATCGCCTCACCACTCAATTACCTGGTGCTGGAAGAAGTGAACACACGCCCTGCTGTGCATTATCAGTCACGCATCATTAATAAAGCAGAAGGTATCGACGCGTAACGTCGGCGAAACGAAAAACATAAAGCCTTTTATCCAGGATATAGCCTATGGCTTCAGGACCTACATCACCGATCAGAGAACCGTTAGTAAACGGGAATAAAACGTACCACCAGATCACAGAAGATCTGTGCGCACCCACCGAACGTGCACCAAGTCGCGCATGGACGCTTGCGTTTATGATGGCCCTTGCCGCATTGACGTTTGGTGTCATCTGCATCACGATCACGATCTGGGTCGGGATCGGAACCTGGCGATTGAACCGGACGATCGGGTGGGGTTGGGACATTACCAACTTCGTCTGGTGGATCGGTATTGGTCACGCCGGTACGCTGATCTCGGCGATCCTCTTGTTGTTCCGCCAGAAATGGAGGACCGGGGTAAACCGCGCAGCGGAGGCCATGACCATCTTCGCGGTGATTTGTGCGGCGTTATTCCCGGGTATCCACGTGGGTCGCGTTTGGGTGACATTCTTTTTCTTCCCTTACCCGAACACGCGCGGTCCGTTATGGCCAAACTTTAACTCTCCACTGTTGTGGGACTTGTTTGCCATCTCGACGTATTTCACGGTATCGTTGCTGTTCTGGTATACAGGACTTGTACCGGACTTTGCTACTGTGAGAGACAGGGCGAAAGGATTCAGGAAAAAACTCTACACCTTCCTGTCCTTCGGTTGGACAGGTGCCGCCAAACATTGGCAACGGCATGAATCGCTTTCGTTAGTGCTGGCCGGTTTGGCAACACCCCTGGTACTTTCGGTACACACCATCGTAAGTTTTGACTTCGCCACGTCGGTGATCCCCGGTTGGCATACCACCATCTTCCCGCCATACTTCGTGGCCGGTGCGATCTTCTCCGGGTTCGCCATGGTGCAGACATTGATGGTGATCACGCGAAAGGTGCTGAACCTGCAGGATTATATCACGATCGCGCATATCGAATCGATGAACAAGGTCATCCTGGTGACCGGAACGATTGTCGGTGTCGCGTATCTCACCGAATTATTCATTGCCTGGTATTCAGGTTATGTCTATGAGCAGTTTGCATTTTTCAACCGCGCGTTGGGACCGTACTGGTGGTCATACTTTGGCATGATGACGTGTAACGTCTTGTCGCCACAGCTCTTCTGGTCGAAAAAGCTCCGGCGGAATGTGACCGTGACGTTTTTCATGTCCATCTTCGTCAATATCGGGATGTGGTTTGAGCGCTTTGTGATTATTGCCACCACACTGGCCCGTGACTATCTGCCATCATCCTGGAGCTTCTATGTGCCATCATTGGTGGAGGTCGGCATCTATGTAGGTACACTGGGCATCTTCTTCACCTTCTACCTGATTTTCGTGCGTGTGGCACCGGTAGTCGCCATTGCCGAGATCAAGCATATTCTGAAGAGTTCCGGAAATCAATATGCCAAGCCGAATGCCAAGACAACATACGAGCAGATTGAGTCAGGAACCGTACCGCAGTTACAGGCGGCTGGACACGATGATCATCATGGTCATCACTAATTGAATTGAATTAACATCACGAATGGATCGATTCGGATCATGAAGCATAACGAGAAAAATATTTTATTCGGGTTGTACGACGACGAGGAGCAATTGAAATCGGCCGTTAAAAAAGCGAATACCGATCACCTCCAGATCACTGACGTACTCACGCCGTTTCCGGTGCATGGCCTCGACCCGCTATTGGGCTTGAGTGAATCCAGGCTCCATATTGCGGGTTTCGTGTACGGGTTGACCGGAACGCTGACGGCATTCCTGGGGATGACCTGGATTTTTACCCGGGACTGGCCGACCATATTCGGGGGTAAACCCTATTGGCCGATCCTTTCATTCGTGCCCATTACGTTTGAAACGACAGTGCTTTTTGCCTCAATCGGAATGGTAGTGACGTTTTATGTCATTAATGGTCAAGGACCTGGTGTAAAAAACCCGATCCTGCATCCGCGGATCACGGATGATAAATTCTGTATCGCTTTCCAGACGGATGGAATGGATGCGCAGGAAGTGAGCAAGCTGAATCAATTTTTTCAACAAACGGGCGCAAGCCACGTAGAATCGAAGCAGATCTGAACATGAGGAATACGCTCTATATCGCGATCCTGGCCTCAATGGTCCTGTATGTTGCCTGCTCCCCGGCGAAAGGCAACAGGACGGGTCATGAGTTCATGCCTGACATGGTACACCCGACAGCGTATGAGGCCAACCTGTACGATCACTACTCCTTCATTCAGTGGGGTACAGAAGAAGAATACAAGCAATACGCCAGTCCGCGCCAGCATGTCAATGGCACGGTGCCACGCGGACAGATCAATGCGGCGTATGCGGGAACGGAAGCGGATGCCACGCAAGCGTTTGACTTATTTACAGGAAAGGAGGATGGCACCTTTGCATATACGCCAAACGGTCGCGTACCGTATTACTACAGTGATACGGAAGAAGAAAGACTTCGCGCCACCCGTGAGATCACCTCAAATCCGTTCCCGATCACTGCCGAGGGATTGGTGCATGGTAAGGAGATGTATGATATCTATTGTGGCATCTGCCACGGTGAAACGGGCAATGGACTGGGATACCTGGTGCGGGAAGAAGATCCGGCTAAAAACATTACGGCGGGCGTCTATCCGGCCGCTCCGGCAAATTTGTTGCTCGACACTTTTGTGGTGAGCACACCCGGTCGTTTCTATCACGCGATCATGTATGGGAAGAACGTGATGGGATCATATGCGGACAAACTGTCGTACCGCGAGCGCTGGGAAGTGATCCATTACATCCGCTCGCTCCAAGCCAAAGAACGTAAGCTGGAATATTCACCTTCCGCCAATACGTTGAATAGCGAAGCAAAGCCCTGGGCCGTTGTGGAGGCTCAAATGCCAAAAGAAAAACCGGTCCAGCCTGCTGCACCTGCTGATGCGGCGAATGGTGATGACCACGGACAGCAAAACAATCATTAATCCCGAACCGATAAAGCGATTTATGAACCAGTTTACGTTTGAAGCCAGACAAAAGACCCTGCTCGGGATCATGATGCTCATCGGTGTGATCGCGATGGTGATCACGTATATCGGCGATGACGCGTATCATACCCGCTTTTGGTCAAACCTGCTCCATAATGCAGCTTACTTTACGCTCGTGTCGCTCATGGCGCTTTTCATGCTCGGGGCCAAGATCACAGCCTGGGCGGGTTGGCACACGTTGTTCAAGCGCGTATGGGAAGCCTATTCCCTCTACCTCATTGTCGGTGTGGTGCTGATGTTGATTATTGGTTTGGGCGTCTGGGGCGGCTGGCATCATCTCTATCATTGGGCAGATACTGAATCTGTGGCCAGCGACCGGATACTGGAAGGCAAGAGCGGATTCCTCAATAAGGGATGGTACCTGTTTGGAACAATTATCATCATGGGTTTATATATCCTGATGGCCACACGCATCCGGAAACTGTCAGTGGATGAAGATCAACATGGTGATGCCAATTTTACGCACGCCAGCAAAATGCGGATATGGGGTGCAGCCACCTTGCCCCTCGTGGGCTTCGGGAGTGCAGCATTGATCTGGCTATGGATCATGTCTGTGGATGCACACTGGTATAGCACACTGTTCGCCTGGTATACTGCGGCCAGTGCTATGGTCACCATGGTATCGCTGACTGTGATTACGCTCATCGCGTTGAAGATCCGGGGGTATTTCCCGTTAGTCACTACGGAACATTTACATGACCTGGGCAATTACATGTTTGCCTTCAGTATTTTCTGGACCTACTTGTGGTTTTCCCAGTATATGTTGATCTGGTATGGTAACGTACCCGAGGAAACCGTGTATTTCCACACCCGGTTGCATGAATATCCGGTGGCCTTCTATATGAACATCGTACTCAACTTCGCCCTTCCGTTTTTGGTTCTCTTAAGGAATGACACGAAGCGGAAATACGGGACGATGTTATTTGTGGCATGTGTACTCGTGTTTAGCCATTGGCTGGATTATTTCCTGATGCTCAAACCGGGTATCCTGCACACCGCGCATGAACTGGCGCATCATTCGGGTGAGGTATCTCACCACGGCGGTGGTGCGCCTGGATTCACATTTCCCGGATTCCTTGAATTTGGCACATTCATCGGGTTCCTGGGCCTGTTTTTCTATTTCGTCTTCAACCGGTTGGAAAAAGCCAGCCTGGTGCCGGCGAGGGATCCGTACCTGATGGAAAGTATGTCCCATCATACATGATCCTGAATTTGAATAACGATCAATTGAAAGCATTTAAAGTAAAATAGATTCATGACGGCGTTGATCATCATTGCTTCGATAGTTCTCCTGGTAGTAGCGATTCTGCAAATCAGCAAACTGTCGGATTTGTATGCCCGGATCCGCGGCGAGGAGGAAGTGGAAGATCGCATGAACCGGAACCAGGGCCGAACCATGCTCCTGTTTATGATCGGGTTAATGGTATTATCGGTCTGGTCTGCGTTCTGGTGGAAAAACTACATGATGGGCTATGGTCCGATGAAATCAGCCTCAGCACATGGCGGGACGCTGGATAATTTATTCAATGTCACCCTCTTCTTCACCGGGATCGTCTTTATCCTGACGCATATTGCCTTGTTTTATTTCGCCTGGAAATACAAAAAACAGAAAGGCAGAAAAGCTACGCACTGGGCGCATAACAATACCCTTGAATATGTCTGGTCTGCCATCCCCGCAGTAGTCATGACCTTCCTGGTGGTAAAAGGTCTTTTCGCCTGGAATAAAACAATGGCCGATGTCGAGGAAGGAGAAGATCATATCGAGATCGAGGCCACTGGCTATCAATTTGCATGGCACCTGCGCTATCCGGGTGCGGATGGTGTATTGGGCCTGCGTGATTATAAAAAGATCACAGCGGAAAACCCGCTGGGTCAGGATTGGACGGATGAAGCGAACTGGGATGACATTCATCCCAATGAAATTGTGCTGCCGGTCAACAAAAAAGTGCGTGTCCGGATTACCGCCCGTGATGTGCTTCATAACTTTTATCTCCCGCATTTCCGGGTGAAAATGGATGCGGTGCCGGGTTTGCCGACCTACTTTGTATTCACACCCACAAAACCACGGAAGAATTCAGAGAAGGAATGCGCGCCTACCCGGAGTATAACAAGCCAAAGGATCCGACGGATCCCGAAAGCCCGATGATGTGGGAAGCGTTTGACTTTGAACTGGCTTGCGCGGAGTTGTGTGGTAAGAGCCACTACAGTATGCGACGCATTGTGCGCATCGTGACGGAAGAAGAATATCAAGCCTGGTTAAAGGAGCAGCAATCCTACTACGCGAGCTCAATCCGCGGAAAGGATTCTGATCCAAACAAAGGCAAGTTGCTTGGATATGAAATTACACGCAACCGCGAGGCCTTGACCACCGAAATGGAGCGGGCATTGCTCATTGCCAGAGGCACCTCCGGTATCCCGCCTGCCCAACCGGACAATATCAGATTGGATCACGTCACGTTTGAAACCGGTTCCAGCACCTTGACGGAAGATTCGAAATACCAGCTGGGCGACCTGGCTGATATCATGAAGCGAATGACCACTGTCACCATTGAAGTCTCCGGTCATACCGACAATACAGGGGACGCCACCTCAAATTTGACCCTGTCCCAGGATCGGGCTGATGTGGTAAAACAATACCTGGTCGGTCAGGGTGTGGATGGCAGTCGGATTCGCGCTGTAGGTCATGGCCAGACACGACCTGTTGATACCAACGATACAGAAGAAGGACGGACGAAAAACCGCAGAACCGAAATCAGGATCATTAGTCAATAATCAATTCAGTACACTATGTCCGCTACGCAACATCAGGAAACCGATGTGTTAATCCGGGAACAGGGATATGATGATCATTTTCATGAGCATCACCATGGTGATAAATTTCAATCCAATTTTATCACGCATTATATATTCAGCCAGGATCACAAGATCATTGCCCGCCAGTTTCTGATCACCGGGATTTTCTGGGCGATCGTCGGTGCGGGGATGAGTATCATCTTCCGGCTGCAGTTGGGTTTTCCCGATGACAGTCTCGCGTGGTTAAAACCGCTGTTGGGACGCTGGATTACCATCAATGAAGAAACCGGCGTCGGCGCATTGAACCCTGAATTCTATTACGCGCTGGTCACCATGCACGGTACCATTATCGTGTTCTTCGTTTTGACGGCCGGGCTGAGCGGTACATTTGCCAATCTTCTGATCCCGTTCCAGGTCGGTGCGAGGGATATGGCCTCGCCATTTCTCAATATGCTATCCTACTGGTTCTTTTTCCTGGCCAGTATTGTCATGTTTATTTCCCTGTTCCTCAATACAGGTCCGTTCTCCGGAGGGTGGACAGCCTATCCGCCGTTAAGCGCGTTGCCTGAAGCCAGTTCGGGATCCGGGGCCGGAATGACGTTGTGGTTGGTGAGTCTGACATTCTTCGTCGTCTCGGTATTATTGGGCGGTATCAATTATATCACTACCGTACTCAACCTGCGGACAAAAGGGATGAGCATGTGGAGAATGCCCCTGACGGTGTGGGCGCTGCTCGTTACTGCTATCCTGGGTCTGCTTTCTTTCCCGGTACTGGTATCCGGATTCTTCCTGCTGATGTTTGACCGCGGCCTCGGCACAAGTTTCTTTCTCAGTGAAATTTTTGTCAACGGACAGGCACTGGAAAATGTCGGCGGAAGCCCGATCCTCTATCAGCACTTGTTCTGGTTCCTGGGTCACCCTGAAGTGTATATCATCATCCTGCCCGCGATGGGTTTGGTGAGTGAAGTCCTCTCGGTGCATTCCCGCAAACCGATTTTCGGATACAAAGCCATGGTGTATTCCATCCTGGCCATTGGATTTCTTTCGTTCATCGTGTGGGCGCACCACATGTTTATGTCCGGCGTGAATCCGTTTATCTCCAACTTCTTCGTCATTTTCACCCTGATCATCGCGGTGCCGTCTGCGGTGAAGGTGTTCAACTGGATCTCTACACTCTATAAAGGAAATATCCGCTTTACCTCCGCGATGCTATTCGCGATCGGGTTTGTGTCGATGTTTATCTCTGGTGGTTTGACCGGGATTTTCCTGGGGAACTCCGCAATTGATATTCAGCTTCACGATACCTATTTCGTTGTCGCGCACTTCCATATTGTGATGGGTATTGCAGCGTTCTTCGGCATGTTTGCCGGTATCTATCACTGGTTCCCGCGCATGTATGGACGCTTCATGAATGAGACGATGGGGCGCATTCACTTCTGGGTGACCATGATCGGGGCGTACGCCATCTTCTGGCCGATGCACTATACCGGGATGGCCGGGGTGCCTCGCCGGTATTACCGCTTCGACACGTTTGACGCGTTCAGTCATTTTGATGGATTGAATCAATTCATCACTATTGCGGCGATTATTGTGTTCGGTGCGCAACTCCTTTTTGTGTTCAATTTCTTCTACAGCATCTGGTATGGAAAGAAGATGACGACACAGAACCCATGGGGTGCGACTACCCTGGAATGGACATCGCCCATCAAAGGCATTCACGGCAACTGGCCGGGTAAATTGCCAACCGTTCATCGCTGGGCGTATGACTACAGCAAGGAAGGCGCTGAAAAAGATTATATCGCACAGCACATACCATTGACTGAAAAAGAGAAGGCTGAGGCCCAGCATCACTGACGCGCATGAAAAACACGACTCAGGTCAGAACAGCTTCGATCACCCTGAAGGATTGGCTTCAGGACCTGGAACTGCTTGTCAAGTTCCGGCTGAGCACCTTTGTTGTGTTCTCTTCGGCGATTGCCTATTGTATCGCGGCGGGATCCAATTTCAAACTGATCCCATTCGTGTTGCTGACCGTTGGTGGCGCATTGGTCACCTTCGCGGCCAATATTCTGAATGAAATACTGGAAGCCGATTACGACAAGTTGATGGAGCGTACGGCCAACCGGCCCCTGGCGGCAAAGCGATGGACGACTTCATCCGCACTCGTCATGGCTGGGTTCATGAGCCTGGCTGGCATTGTCCTGCTTGCTTTGTTGAATCCGCTCACCTCATTCCTGGGTACGGTTTCCCTGGTGATCTATGCATTTCTGTACACACCGCTGAAGCGTTATAGTCCTGTGGCTGTGATCGTCGGGGCCATTCCCGGTGCATTACCCGTGATGATCGGGATGATCGCATACCAGGGAGAGATCACCGCTGCCGCGTTATTCCTGTTTGCGGTGCAGTTTATCTGGCAGTTTCCGCATTTCTGGTCCATCGGGTTTTTATCGTTTGATCAGTATAATAAAGCCGGTTATAAATTACTGCCGGTTGAGCAGGAAGACATTGATCGGCGACTGGGTACGCAAGCCCTGGTGTATACCGGGCTGCTGATCCCGCTGATCCTGGTTGGATGGGGAAGTGGTTTGTTGAACATTTGGGGCTTGACGGGCATGCTGTTGATCTCCGGGTATTTCATCTTCAGAGCCTGGCGGTTTTCCACGGTCTTTGACCGGGCGAGTGCGCGTGCACTGATGTTTTCTTCTTTTATTTTTTTACCGGCAGTCCTGATGCTGCTGTTGATTGGAATGAATTGATATGGATAAAATGATGAATGCAGATTACCAGGGCCAGGCCTGGCCGGCGAAAACGGTTCGCGGAGTGTATCCGCCGCTGTTCGCGCTCTGGGCCGCCATGGCCAGCATCATCATGATGTTTGGGGCGCTGACCAGTGCCTATATCGTACGTCAAGCCGCGGGCAACTGGTTGGAATTCCGTGTCCCGGATGTATTTTTTCGCCAGCACGGTGATTATCCTGCTCAGCAGCGCGACATTGCATACCAGCTACTGGTCGTTCCGGAAAGGACATCAACTTGCCTACTAAAGGTATTGCTGGCGTGCAGCCTGGTACTGGGATTGGCGTTTGTCATGTTACAGTATACAGGTTGGTCTTCGCTGTTTGATATGGGGGTCACGCTCGATGGTAACCCGGGCGGATCATTCTTTTATGTCATCACCGGGATCCACGCGGCGCATGTGTTGGGCGGCATTTTTGCGCTCGTCGTAGCCCTGGTTCATGCGACATCGCTACCATTCAGGCCAACAGAAAAACGCCGAAGACGCTTTCAGCTCGTTTTGCACTACTGGCATTTCGTGGATGCCTTGTGGGTATATCTCTTTTTCTTTCTATTGATTCAATGATTTACTGACAATTCATGGCTACAGAAACCATCGACAAGACGCACACAGATCATCACGCGGAGAACGAAAGTTGGGAAGGCGCGGCCTATCCCTTCAGGGTGGGTTATGGTAAACTCATGATCTGGTATTTCCTGCTGTCGGACGCTTTTACGTTCGCGGGTTTCCTGATCGCATACGGTACCCTGCGGTTTAGCATGCCGAGCTGGCCTGTCCCGGACTTCGTGTTCAGTACGTTTCCATTCCTGACGGGTCAACACCCGCTGTTGTTTGTGACGCTGATGACGTTCGTTCTCCTTTTCAGTTCGTTCACCATGATCCGGGGCGTGCAGGAAGGACAGCGTGAAAACCGCCGCGGTGTAGTCATCTGGATGTTCCTGACTATCCTGGGTGGCGCCGCATTCCTCGGCTGCCAGGCGTGGGAATGGAGTACGTTGATCGGAAAAGAGCATATGACGGTCACCCGGAACCCGTTCGGTACCCATACCACCGCAGGTATTTACCTGGATGCCGAAGGAAATGAATCCGATGAAACTTTTGAAGCCGGCGCCAGCTATTTGATCCACCGGATTGATCTCAATGCCGCTCACGACGATGGACATGGTGATACCGGTCATGGCGATAGCCACGGATCTACTGCCAACCTGGCCTCTATGGTGTCAACCGGCCAGGAGCATGCGGATGCCGCTCACGCGGATGCAGCGCAGGATAATGCAGCGGATACGACCATGCAGTCTGCCGATGGCGGTGATGCCCATGCCGGGGAGAGTCACAGTGCGGAAGCGCACGCGGATGAAGCGCATACCGAAGACACCCATGCCACAGATGAACATGCTGCAGCAGACCACGGTGATGGTGGACATCACGCGCATCATTACCCGGGCCCCGGAGATTATCCGGATGCCGTGGTGGATGAAAAAGGATTTATTCACCGGAAATTTATTGTATCCACAGGTGAGGAAGCCGGCGCCATCAAGACCGAGCAGTTCGGCCCGAAAGCGTTTGGCGCCTTATTCTTCTTCATTACCGGTTTCCACGGTTTCCACGTTTTCTCCGGTGTGATATTTCTCACGATCATCATGATCAATGTGATGAGTGGTCTCTATGTGGCGAGGCGAAACAAAAACGAAATGGTGGAGAAGATCGGCCTGTACTGGCACTTTGTAGACCTGGTTTGGGTATTTGTATTCCTGGTCTTCTACCTGCTTTAATTCAACTTGACAAATTGACCTGGCGTTCCGGGAAAATATAAACTGAACATGGCACACGACTATACATCTGCAAAGAAGATTGCCCTCAAGACCATTCTGATCCTCGCTGTGGTGACGATCATCGAAGTGTTGGTCGCTCTGACAGGAAAAGGGTATATTATCGAAGGGTACCACGCTCCCCGATTTTTGATGAATTCCCTGATGATCATCATGAGTTTGTACAAGGCCTACCTCATCGTGTTTGAGTTCATGCACATGAAATATGAAGCGCGGGGCCTGGTCCTGAGTGTGTTGTTACCGGTCCTTTTGCTGGTCTGGGCCATTATCGCTTTTCTGTATGAAGGTGATGCCTGGAAAGGAAACCGGCAAACGATCCAGGACCGACATAAAATGGAAATGGTCCAGGAGGAATAGCGTTTTCCATTGCCATTTTCAATTTTCAGTTGTTTGCTTGAATATCCCCGGGTGTTCCGGGGGTGAAATCACGATCGATCCGTACCATGAAACCTTCTGCGAAAAGAAAGTTGCTGGTCACGCTGATCCTGATGCTTTTATTATTGCCCTTTGGATCCTGGTATTATTTAAACCAGGGACTGAAGTGGCGAAAACAGGCCCAGGAGATCATGAGTGGCACAACCCCATTCCCAGCCATGGAGTGGACGGACAGCAAAGGCTTGCGCTGGAATGACCAAATTCTCGAAGGCAAGGTTTCCTTGGTACAAGTTGGGCCATGTTCATCCTCACAGGATGTGCAGGATTTTGTACGGCAGCTATATGAGCAGTTCAAGGGTACCCAAAAAGCGAATTTTATCTTCCTGGATACATGCCGGGCTAATGATCCCATCCTGGATAGCGAAATGAAGTCTGTGTATCATATTCCGTGCACGGACAGTACGGAAGTATGCAAGACCTTGCTCGAAAGTTGGCCTGCCGGTAAATCATTCGCGCTGGTTGATCGCAAACGCATCTTGCGGGCATATTATGCTGCGGAAACGAACACCGACAAACAGTTGTTAACCGAACACATGGCCTTGCTGATCCCAAGAGAGCGCACCGAAAAAGTTGAATTGAAACGTGGAGCAAACAAGTAATCAATCATCCGGAGTTTCCGCAAAGATGCTGGATCGACTCGCGTGGGGTTTCAGCCTGGTCGTTTGGCTTTTGGTCGGCGCCATGCGGCAATACAAGATCCCGACCAATGTGGATACTTCATTCCTGGCCGGATTCAATGCGCTGTGTAATGTGGGCGTCACCCTGGCCTTGTTAAGCGCTTTGTTTTTTATCCGGCGCAAGCAGATTGAGCGGCACAGGCGATCGATCTATGTAGCCATGGGGCTTTCCATATTGTTCTTGCTGTCGTACGTCGGGTATCATTTCACTAATGAAGAAATTCCATACTGCTGTACGGGCATAATGAAAAGCATATACTACCTGATCCTGTTCAGTCACATCGTTCTCGCAGGACTGAGTCTGCCGTTTATCCTGATGGCTTTTATCCGGGGATATAAGGGGATGGTACCGCAGCATAAACGCCTGGTACGGTGGGTGTACCCGGTTTGGCTTTATGTGGCGGCAACAGGCCCGATCGTGTATTTGTTCCTGCTGCCGTGCCGCTGATTTAAGTGAAAAATTGTATTTTTGTGATCATGCGAAAGGTTTATCGTCGGCTCGTGATTCTGTCTATCCTCTGGATGGGCTTCATGAGTGCGCCGGATATCTCCGCGCAATGCCCGATGTGTAAAATGTCAGCCGAATCCAATCTGAAAAACGGCGGCACCGCGGGTAAAGGATTGAATAAAGGGATTCTCTATATGCTCGCCCTGCCATACACGCTTGTCGGTACTTTGGGGTATATCTGGTGGCGGAACAACCGTCGACGCGAAGACGAAGTCGAAGTCCTGCCCTGATCCAAAGCATAAAGCAAAAAGGAGTGCCCAACGGCACTCCTTTTTTGCATCATCAAAACCGAGTGTTCAACCGATCAGAATCTGTAGGCTGCGCTTACCGAGCCACTGATGCCGTGTGTCTTGATCCGGATGTCGGTAAAGTCATCCAGGAACATGTCATTCAAACTGTGCCTGTACTGTCCGGCCACCTGTACAACCGTATACGGTCCGACCGGGATGCTCACGCCGGCTGAGGCGATCGCGGAGATGTCCCAGCGGTTATAGAGATCGTTATTCATATTCAGTTCAATATCCGGTAGCCGGATCGGGATGATCGCGTCGACCCGGGGCTTGATCTTGCCATCGAGCGCGTACCCGGCTGCAATTCCTGCTGTGACGAACGGGATAGCGCCAATGTCAGTGAACTCATATTTCAACGCCAGCGGGATTTCAACATAATTCACTCGCGTCTCTACGCGGGCACCAATGGGCAGGTCCAGGCCAAGAACATTTACATTCATTTGTTCACGGACTCCGAATCCCCTGGAGGCATATTGAATGCCTGTGACCACGCCAAGATGCGGAGCGATCATGCGACTGTATTCAAGACCAAACGCGTACAGCGGGATGGACTGGATATATGGATCCACAACATCCAGCACGCCGAGGCCATTCACTTCTACGTTAGACGTTCCCACGGATCCAGTGACCCCGACCTGGGTTTGTCCCCAGGCCATTGGGCTGAACAATCCAAACGCGCAGGCCATCAACATGGTGAGTTTCGGAAGGGCGACAAGCTTTTTCATGATCGAAGTATTTGGTTAATAGGACGACGATCACAGCCATTCCGGGTTTCCTAAGGATCGGTTAAAAAGAGTTTAAGGAAAATGGAAGGTTGAAATAAAAAAGGCTGCCCGATTGGACAGCCTTTTTTATAAGTTAGGTAGGGTAATTTTACTCGCCTAATACATAACGTACAGCTAATGCACCATAAGAGGCCCCAAAACTACTTCTACCGATAAAGTCATCAGCGCCAATTGTTATTCCGGGCAACCAGTCGAGGGTCAAGTTAATCGGAGCGCTTTCGAATTTATAATCAAGGCCAATCGCACCATTTATTCCGAAAGCTAATCCGCCACAATCCGGGCAATAACCACTATTGTAGTTGAACAAATAGAGACTGGCACCACCTCCAACATACCAGCTTAAGCCATCTACACCACTGATAGGCCAATGGTACAAGTACATAACTCCCGGAACGAATTCAGAATAGAAAGAATAACTTCTGATTCCGAGGTATGCTTCAATCGCAGCAGGTTCAGAAATAAAGAACTTGTAACTAAGCGCTAAAGGATAACCAAGACGTAATCCTATCGCTTTGTCATAATTCTGTGCGGTAGAGGATTGAGAAAGGCTCAGGAAGAAGAGCATAGAGAAGAGTAGGGCGAATTTTTTCATAAGTTGTTTTTTTGATTCGTGAATTGGGGATTTGTCTTTTCGATGCGAAATATAAAGAGATTTCGAGAGTGCAAGGCCCGGAATCCGAATTTATAAAGTTTCTAACCGGGCGCGCGCGGCAAACCAGACCAGTGCGGCCCAGCCGGCAATGAAGCAAATCCCACCAATCGGGGTGAGCGGCCCCAGCCAGCCGGTCGACAGTCCGGTAAGGCTCGACGTGGCGATCAGGGCTAATGATCCGGTGAACAGCACAATACCCAGCAGCATGCAAACCGCTGAAACTCTGAGTGAAACCTGTCCATTGCGCTCTGAAAGCAGTACAATTCCCAGGATCACAGGCACATGAACAAAAAGGTAGAGCACACCAGTTTTCAACACTTCAAGTGATTCCGGGGTGATTTTGGACTTCAGGGTATGTGCGCCAAAAGCCCCCAGCATGACGCCGAGCGCTCCGAGAATGGCCGCAATCATCAATATTCGTCGGTTAAAAGGTTTCATGGGTCATGACCATTGAATGGGTGATTCCCCACGGGAAGTGAGGATAGCATTGGTTTTGGAAAAATGAGCGCAACCTGCAAATGCATCACGGGCCAATGGAGAAGGATGCGCCGCTTCGAGTACCGTATGTTTTTGCAGGTCGATCAGAGGCTTTTTGGAACGGGCGAAATTTCCCCAGAGCAGGAAAACAAGATCCGATTTTCGTTGCGAGAGGATAGAAATGATTGCATCCGTAAACACATGCCAGCCGATCTTGCTGTGGGATCCGGCCTTCCCTTGTTCTACCGTCAGCATGGCATTCAGAAGAAATACACCTTGCCTGGCCCACGAGGTCAAATCGCCGTTTGGCAGTGGCTTCCGTCCTGTATCCCGTTCAATTTCCTTGTAAATGTTGCGGAGTGAGGCCGGCAGCGGAATAGCAGGCGGAACGGAAAAGCATAAACCCATCGCCTGACCATGACCATGGTAGGGATCCTGACCCAGAATGACCACGCGCACCTGATCCAAAAGGGGTCTTGTCAAATGCATTGAAGATCAGCGGGCCGGGTGGATAGATTGGTTTTTCCGGCGTTTTTTCCTGTTGTAAAAAACGATTTGATCTGCGCGAAATAGGGTTTTGAAAACTCGCCGGCCAATTCCTTTTTCCAGGAAGTTTCAATCTGCACGGTAGCGGGATCCAGGGTTTGAAAGGTCAATCGTCAAGATTCAAAAGGTCGAAAGTGACTCCACCAGGGTTCGAACCTGGAACCTACGGTTTAGAAGACCGTTGCTCTATCCAATTGAGCTATGGAGCCTTGAATGTCGCCCAAAGATAAGGCTAGGACCTGTTTTTGAAATCTTCCCAGGTCACGGTCTTGTAATGATTGCCACCGGCATACTCCAGCTCTTTCATCATGACATCCGCGGTTTTGTAGCCAGGTGAGATCAGAATGCGCGTAAAGTGGTCGTCCAGCAAAACGAATGTAGGGTAGGAGAGTCGGCCATTGACCAAATCGTAGGCCAACTGATGATAGCCGTCGCGCCCACCGGCTTTCCAGACGAATTCCTGGCCTTGCCAGGTGATGCTTTCCCGTTGTTCGGCATTGAGTTTGACCGGGTAGAAATACGTGTTGACGTATTTGACCAATGCAGGATCTTTAAAGGTGGTGGCATCCATCTTTTTGCACCAGCCACACCAGTTGGTATAGATATCCACCAGGAATTTTTTCGGCATCTTTTCATTCGCTGCAGCTGCTTCTTCCCAGCTCAGCCACTTGATCTCCTGAGCGGACGAAGTCACCGATAGAAATACGATGCCGACGAATAAACAATACTTGATGAAAGCCATTATATTGTTGTTTTCAATGATCATGGGTAAAACCGGCGCAAAGATATGCATAATCTGGTCGTAGGATTGGGCGGCTCAAGTGGTGCGATTTACGCTAAACTGTTGCTCGACAGATTGGCCGAAGTGCGCAACCAGGTGAATGAGATTGCGATTGTCGCCAGCGCGAACGCGTTGGTGAACTGGAATCTTGAGATCCGCGACAAGCAGCTTGAGGATTACGGATTCACGATTTATGACCAGCGCGATTTTAACGCGCCATTCGCCAGTGGTTCTTCCCGGTATCAAACGATGATCATTTGTCCGTGCTCGATGGGCACGCTGGCCAGGGTCGCCATGGGGTTCTCGGATGACCTGATGACCCGCGCCGCGGATGTTATGTTGAAGGAGCGCCGGCGATTGATCCTGGTCCCGCGTGAAACCCCTTTCAGCCTGATCCATATAGACAATATGAAACGGATCACTGAAGCGGGTGGGATTATTTGTCCAGCCATCCCATCCTTTTACGGTAACGTGGATTCGTTGGAAAAGGCTTGTCTCACAGTTGTGGACCGGGTGCTGGATCTCGCTGGGCTGGAGGTGGAGACGTATCGGTGGGGATCAAAAAAGTAGTCCCGACAGGAATCGAACCTGTATCAAAAGTTTAGGAAACTTCTATTCTATCCATTGAACTACGGGACCGGTGCGGAAGCCTCGCAAAGATAAACGGCCCGGGCGTTTATTGACCTGTATTCCCTTGATTGTCACGGATTCACACCTCGTTAACAGCGCGCCATACATCCAAACTTTTCAGATATATGCGGATGACCTACTTTTGTGAGGTAATCATCGGAAACCTATAAACACTCTTTGAAATGAACCTCATCAAGAATCTTTTTGCAGCCATGGTCCTCGTGATGTCGTTGGGCATGATCGCCTGCCAGGGTGATGCGGATGACGCCCGTGAACAAGCACGCGCCAGCCTCGCTGAAAATGATGGACGTGAAACGCAAATCTCGAGCACGCCCTCCAATGTAGAAGCTACCCAGGTCAATGCTGAAGCGTCCACACCGACAGGCCCTACCACCACCATGACCTTTGAGTACACCGATTATGACTTCGGTTCCGTAAAGGAAGGTGAAAAAGTAAAGCACTCCTACAAATTCAAGAATACCGGAAAGGAGCCTCTCGTGATCTCCAGTGCCAAAGGTAGCTGCGGATGCACGGTACCAAAATGGCCCACTGAGCCGATCGCACCTGGTGAATCCGGCCAGATCGATGTCGAATTTGACAGCAAAGGCAAACCCGGAAAACAAACCAAACAGGTGACCGTTGTGGCTAACACAACACCGGACAAGACCTTCCTGAAGATCTCCGGAACAGTTGAAAAAGACCCGAATGCTGCTACAGCTCAAGGTCAGCCGGTCCAGGTCCAGAAATAAGATCCGGGGAATTTAGCCGGTCAATATTAATGATGCCTGCAGTGAACCCTGCAGGCATTTTTATTTTTACACCATGAAGGCCTATCTCTCCCTGGTCAAATTTTCCCACACGGTCTTTGCCTTGCCTTTTGCCTTGCTCTCCTTCTTCCTCGGATGGCGGCACACTGGCAACACACAAGTTGATTTTCGTTTGTTGCTGTTGGTTATACTTTGCATGGTATTCGCGCGCAGTGCCGCGATGGGCTTTAACCGGTATGTTGACCGACATATCGACGCACTGAATCAGCGCACGCGTATTCGTGAAATTCCCTCCGGAGTCATTTCGCCCCGCTCAGGTTTGTTATTTGTGATAGTCATGGCAGTCGCGTTTGTGGTGACGACTGCGTTGATCAACCCGCTGTGTTTCGCGTTGTCTCCGGTTGCCTTGCTGGTCGTGTTGGGCTATAGTTATACCAAACGGTTTACCTGGATCTGTCACTTTATTCTTGGGCTCGGATTGGGGCTGGCGCCGGTGGGCGCCTATATAGCGGTCACGGGCGAGTTTCATTTGCTGCCTATCCTGTACGGCATCATGGTACTCTGCTGGGTGAGTGGGTTTGATATCCTGTATGCCTTGCAGGATGAAGCGTTTGATAAATCGCAGGGGTTGCATTCCGTACCGGCCCGGTTTGGAAAAACAACAGCTAAACGGATTTCAATGGTTTTGCATATTGCTTGTGCGGTGATGTTGCTGATCATCACGGCGTACCAGGCGCATCTCCTGCACAGTCTGGGCTGGATCCATTGGGTAGGCGCGATTGGATTCCTCTTGTTACTGATCCGCCAGCATTATCTCGTCGCCAGGTATGACCTGGCGAAAATCAACCAGGCTTTTTTTGAGACGAATGGGTTTGCCAGCGTACTGTTTGGCTTGCTGGTCATCATTGATCTGTGGTGATCAGTGGAATGCTTTCGACAGGTTTACAGGCTATAGAGGTCGTTGAGATAGCCCAGAAATTTTTCCAGGGCGCGGGTCCTGTGGCTGATGGCGAGTTTGATCGTCACCGGTAGTTCTGCAAATGTTTGGTCGAAACCCTGTGGAATAAAAACAGGATCATACCCGAACCCTCCCGCGCCACTTTTTTCATTGGCAATACGTCCCTCAACAGTGCCAGTGAATGTAACGGGCGAACCATCTTCACGACAAAACGCGATCACGGTTTGAAACCGGGCACTCCGTCGCGGTGAAGAGCCCATTTCCAATAGTATTTTTTGAATATTCGCTTCATCATCTCGTTGTGGCCCGGCATAATGCGCCGAATGGACACCCGGCCGGCCATGGAGGACATCAATTTCAAGTCCTGAATCTTCTGCGAAACATGGCTGATGGAACGTGGTAAAAATCTGTTTTGCTTTTGCCAGTGCATTATCTGTCAATGTATCAAAAGGTTCGGGGATCTCTCCTGTAAAACCAAGTGCATCCAGCGTGATCAACGTCACTGATGCCGGCAGCCTGGTCTGAATTTCGGAAGCCTTGTGTGCATTCCGGCTGGCGAATATCAATGTTGTCGATTTCATGAATCCCTGTCTTGGTCCAGGAAATACCGGATAGATGACCAAAGCTCTTTTTTCGCAGCAACGCTTTTACTGAGATCATCTGGCGCAACAGTCAGCATGAGACTGAATTGTTCAAGTCGGCGCATGCCAGGTTGAGACAAGTCAATCCAGATCCCGAGTTGACTGACAGGAATACCAAAGCTGATGATCAATTTGACCTGGTCGTGGAGATAGGAATCTGTGCCGAGGGGTTGGCCGGCATTCACCTCAATAAGAGAGACCTGCAGGTTGTAATCCGCATTGAGCGAAGCCGCCACATTTTTCAGGAGGTCTTCATGGGCAGCTTTCGTGCCAGCAGGAATAAAGAGTAACAACCAACGGGTTTCATCAGGCGTTTCCTGTTGGTCAGACTCCGGAATCGTATAGGTGGTCAATGGCCGCATTCACAGAATTTTATAGTAAATTAAATGCAAAATGAAAAATAAAAACCGGGTTTTTCAATATATAACTGGTTGACTATGAGAATATAACGAAATCCCTTATTTTTGTGTCAAATCTCCATTTATGAAGGATCTTACCATTCAACTTTCCAAGAAATCCAGGATTTCTGAAGTCGATTTTAATAATCTGCCGTTCGGCCGGATTGTATCGGATCATATGTTCGAGATCGATTTTGATGGAAAACAATGGGTGAATCCGCGAATCCATCCGGTGGAGAAAATGCAAATCCATCCAATGAATATGGCGCTCCATTACGGGCAATCCATATTCGAAGGTATGAAAGCTACCCGGTTGCCCGACGGCACGCCGTTGTTGTTCCGCCCGGAACTGCACGCGGCACGAATGAATGCTTCCGCCCGCCGGATGTGCATGCCGGAAATTCCCGAGAATATTTTCCTGGAGGCGATTCATCAACTGGTCGGGATCGACCATGACTGGATCCCGCCCATGGAAAATAGTGCGTTATATATCCGCCCGGTCATGTTCGCTATGGATGAGATGATCGGTGTGCGCAGTTCAGACACCTATAAGTTTGTCGTCATCACACTTCCGGTTGGGCCATATTATCCGCGCCCGATCAAGTTGTTGGTGGAGAACAAATACATCCGTGCGGCCATGGGTGGTGTCGGTGAAGCCAAAACAGCCGGCAACTATGCTGCTGCCTTATATCCAGCCAAACTGGCCCGGGACAAAGGCTATGACCAGGTGCTCTGGCTCGATGCGCGCACCCGCACATTGGTCCAGGAGGTCGGCACGATGAATATTTTCTTTGTGTTCAAGGATGAAGTTGCTACACCGGCCACCACCGGAACGATCCTCAAAGGGATCACCCGGGCATCCGCCATTGAGTTCCTGAAAAGTACAGGCAAGAACGTGACGGAGCGCGAAGTCACAATAGATGAAGTCTATCAGAAATACCAGGCCGGAGAACTGATTGAAGTCTTCGGTACCGGTACAGCCGCACTGGTAGCCAACGTTGAGGAGATCATGTACAACGATCAGAAGATGAGCCTCGACATGAACCGGACTGAACTTTCCACATCCATTCGCGATGAGATCAATGGTATCCGCTATGGCAAGATCAAGGATACCCGCAACTGGACTGTTCCGGTTTCCATATCAGCCAGCGTAACAGCCTGATCACTTCATTTTTCCTGTAACACGGAATAAAAAAAAATCCCGCCATCCGGTATCCGGAGGCGGGATTTTTCATTGGAAAGGGATGGATGATTACATCATGCCACCCATGCCGCCGCCATGCATATGGGCGGCACCATTGTCTTTCTCTTCTTTCACATCATTGATCACGCATTCTGTGGTGAGGATCATGCCGGCGATGGATGCCGCATTTTCCAAAGCGATTCGGGTCACTTTGGTCGGGTCGATCACGCCGGCTTTCTTCAAGTCTTCAAACTTGTCTGTGCGGGCGTTGTATCCATGTCCACCTTTGCCTTTCAGCACTTCCTGGAGGATCACAGATCCTTCCATGCCGGCATTCTCTGCAATGGTACGGATCGGAGCTTCCAATGCTTTTCTGACGATGGCGATCCCGATGTTCTCATCTTCATTTTCACCGGTCAATTTGTCCAGCGCATTCATTGCGCGAACAAGCGCGACACCGCCTCCAGGGACAATGCCTTCCTCCACTGCGGCGCGAGTAGCATGCAATGCATCATCCACACGGGCTTTCTTTTCTTTCATCTCCACTTCTGTCGGGGCACCTACATACAGGACGGCCACACCACCGGCCAGTTTAGCCAGGCGTTCCTGCAGCTTCTCTTTATCGTAATCGGAGGTTGTGGTCTCGATCTGCTGTTTGATCTGGTTAATGCGGGAGGTGATCATGTCTTGCGTACCGCGGCCATTCACGATGGTGGTGTTGTCCTTGTCGACGGTGATCTTTTCCGCTTTACCCAGGTGCTCGAGTTCTACGTTTTCCAGCTTGTAGCCTTTTTCTTCGCTGATCACTGTACCCCCGGTGAGGATAGCAATATCTTCCAGCATGGCTTTCCGGCGATCACCGAATCCCGGCGCTTTCACAGCCACAATCTTGAGGCTGGCGCGCAGACGGTTGACGACCAGGACTCCCAGTGCCTGGCTGTCGACATCCTCAGCGATCACGAGCAATGGACGCCCGGCATTGATCGCTTTTTCCAGTAAGGGCACGATCTCCTGCATATTGGAGATCTTCTTGTCGTGGATCAGGATCAGCGGTTCTTCATATTCCACGGTCATGTTTTCCGTATTGGTCACGAAGTACGGGGAAAGGTAACCGCGGTCAAACTGCATCCCCTTCACTTCATCCACATAGGTATCGGTTCCCTTGGCTTCTTCCACTGTGATCACGCCGTCTTTGGTCACGCGCTTCATGGCGTCTGCGATCAGGCTTCCGATCTCTTCGTCGTTATTGGCCGAGATCGAACCGACTTGCTTGATCTTTTCATTGTCATCTCCGATGTGTTCGGATTGCTTTTTAAGATCTTCAATAATCGATTTGGTGGCTTTGTCGATACCCCGCTTCAGGTCCATGGGATTGGCGCCGGCTACCACGTTTTTCATGCCTGCGCTGACGATCGCCTGGGCCAACACTGTGGCCGTGGTGGTTCCGTCACCGGCGATATCCGCGGTTTTACTGGCTACTTCTTTCACCAGTTGGGCGCCCATATTGGCCACCGGATCATCCAGCTCGATTTCTTTGGCTACGGTTACACCGTCTTTAGTGATCGTGGGCGCGCCAAAGCTTTTTTGAAGGATGACATTACGGCCTTTGGGCCCGAGGGTCACCTTCACCGCATTGGCGAGCTTATCCACGCCGGATTTGAGTTTTTCTCTTGCTTCTGTATTAAAGCTAATTTCTTTAGCCATTGGATTTGTATTTATTCGATTTGAAAAAAGATTGGATGAATGGGAAAAAGAGCGCAGGGTTACCCGTTAAGGATCACCAGCACATCATCTTCCCGCATAATGAGATAATCGGTACCGTCCAGGGACAATTCCTGGCCTGAATACTTGCCGTACAATACGATATCGCCCACCTGGACGGTCATCAGGTTGCCGTCCTTACCCGGGCCGACGGCCACGACTTCACCGCGCTGCGGCTTTTCCTTGGCGGTATCCGGGATAATGATCCCGCCCTTGGTTTTCTCTTCCGCCGCTGCCGGCTTCACCACGATTCGATCGTTAATGGGTTTTAGTTTCATAGAATGATGAATTTGTTAGGATTGTAGGAGTTGATGAATGCTTTAGACCATCATAAGCCGTGCCACCGGAGGCGATCCTGCCATATTTTCAGGCAAAGGCCTGCCGGATAAATCATGCGTAAAAAGGACAGGGCAAATGGCCGGAAAATGCTGTCAAACTGACAACAAACCGGGTGGTATTGACAGGGAATTCCAGGTGTCATGACAAGCTGGTCCCAAGATGCCGGGAACAGATCAGCTGACGAAGAAGCTGGAGAAAATGCAAAGGCCAAACAAGGCCGCGGCCAGTCCCCAGGTCAGCTTTTCAATGAAGTCGACGGAACGTGCGGCGCCGAACATCTGGTTAGCGCTCTGGCCGCCAAATGTGCTGTCTACGCCCCCGCCTTTGGGGTTCTGGATCAGGATGACCGCCATCAGCAGGACACAAACCAGGGCGATCAGGATAGTCAATAACTTGAGCATAGTGCGAAATTATAAAGCCCGGAGGGTTTCAATTTTGGCTGCAAAGAAACCACTTTTTTCCGGAAATTTTTCCATCAGGGCGGTATACATGGCGATGGCCTCTTCCTTGTAGCCCTGGGCGGCCAGGATATCTGCGTAGGTTTCCGAAATACCACCACCCTTGCCATTGGGTAAGGGAATCCGACCGATATCCTCTTCGTAGGGGTGCACATATTCAGAGCCCCGCAGATCTTTCAGCCACTGCACAAAAGGGCTCAGGCCGGTTTCCCGGGTCCTGGCTTTACCCGGAGTCTCCTTCTCTGGCCTGATCGGTGCGGACGGGCTTTCAGGCTCATCCCCGAGTTTCTTGACCACTTTGCGCAACCGTTTGCCAGGCCTGGACTTTTCGGCTTCCGACTTTACCGCTGTTTTCTTCTTTCGTTTTGCCGGTTTTTCTGCTTGTTGTACTGGAGGGGTTTCCTCACTCAACGGTTCAGGGGTGATGATGGCCGGCTTCCGGGTTGCTCTGACTCGTTTTGGGCGAGGTTGCTTTTCTGGTTCGCGTTCACCTCCGGGGTCAGTTCCCGGTTTGACAATAGCAGCCTGTATGGGACGGACAGGAACTTTTTCGACATTCTCCGGTTCGTGTGATTTCCAGTGCTGCCGGATCTCCGATTGTTGATCATCGGAGAGTAATT
>AERA01028493.1_pt1 | contig 25149 bp, 18 predicted proteins | sample 267968 | NCBI WGS metagenome assembly AERA01 (sample SAMN02954363, study PRJNA61401) | activated sludge metagenome | biome: terrestrial; feature: wastewater treatment plant; material: activated biomass; isolation source: activated biomass of an industrial wastewater treatment plant | reverse complement strand
GCCGTATTTCTCAAGTCCCCAGCAGACAAGTGAATTATTCACCGACATGATCACGGAGCAACTCGAATCAATTTTCGAGATCTCCTCCATCGCCAGCACATAGCTCAACGTATCCATTCCGCCTCCACCATATTGCGGGGAAACCATCATGCCCAGGAACCCCATCTCTGCCATCTTCTGTACCTGCTCCGTGGGATAGATCATATCCCTGTCCCGCTCAATCACACCCGGTAACAGTTCATTTTGCGCAAAATCGCGCGCTGCTTCTTTGACCGCGAGTTGGTCCTCTGTGAGTGAAAAATCCATGGAGCGAAAATAGGGAAAAAGGGGGAGTAGAGGGTAGAATAGGAGGCGGAGGCGAAGGTGGAGTTAAGGCTAAGGCTAAGGCTGAGGCTGAGGCGGAGTTAAGGCTAAGGCAGAGGCTGAGGCGGAGGTAAAGGAAAGGTGCTTTTCAGTAAGCAATGAAAAGAAAATGATTTATATATGTTTCATCTTTTTTCAATGGAAATTATCAGTGAATCCAGTTCGTTGATAATGATTTCAGCCTGATCACAAATGTCTTTGGACCCTTCAACTGATAAATATTCCAATGATCTGGAAGCTAATGATTCGCTGTGCAATTCATACGTACTTCCCCGGCTGATTTTATAAAAACGGGTTTTATCCCTGGCTTCGAATCTTCCATATCCTTCGGCAAAATTGTGAAGTGTTGAGTTGGCAGCTCTCCTCATATTTGACACTAGCCCAAATTTCTCATCATCTGGAAATTGTTTTGTCAACTGATAAACGGTGAGTAAGAGTTGCAACGCCTTCTGCCACAGTGGGAGTTGTGAATAATCCCTGAATGCCATTTTCAATTATTTTTCCCAAAACTAAGCTGGGGCTTATTATTATTCCAATCGGATATTTGAATAAATAATCAACAAAACGCATAACCTTATCGACGATATGCATAATTATTCCTTCGCCTTCGCCTTCGCCTTCGCCTCTGCCTCAGCCTCAGCCTCAGCCTCAGCCTCAGCCTTAGCCTTCCTCTAGCACTGTTAGCATCGTCCTGAACGCCACAAATTTCCCGTCAAACAACACCTGGTGTTTTTTCTGCAATCCCGGCGCGTGATCCTGCATATAGATGTCGAACAATTCAGCGCTGGGACAAGTGTATTGGATGGCGTAGGTGTGGCCTTCCTCATCATCATACCCTTCCAGGTGCAGAAAACGATAGGATTTGAAACATGCTGTCGCCATCACCTCCGGGATATGCTCCTGCTGCATCCATGTGATCCAGGTCGACACGACCTCAGGACTGATCTTGATGGTCACATTATAGATAAGTGCTGGCATGTATCGCGTCAAAGATAAAACCTGACGGGATAAACTACCGGCTTGGAAAGCCGGTCTCGAAGAAGAAGGTGTGCTGCGCGCCGTAGGCTTTGGCGATGTTCTCTTTGGTGAATGTTTCTTCTGTGTCCCCATAGGCGATTAGTCGCTGGTTGAGCAGGATGACCTGGTCGAAATACGTCGGTACGGTGGAGAGATCATGGTGTACGACCATCAGGGTCTTCCCCTCGGCAGCCAGTTTGCGCAGTATGCGAATAATGTGTTCTTCAGTGGTAATATCAACACCCACAAAGGGTTCGTCCAGAAAAAATATTTCAGCCTCCTGGCATAGCGCGCGCGCCAGGAAAACCCGCTGCTGCTGACCGCCGGATAATGCGCCAATCTGCCGGTTCGCCAGGTCCAGGATCGACAGGGTTTTCATCGCGTCGCGGGCTTTTTCAAAGTCGGAAGCGGTAAAGGATTGAAACAACCGCTTTCCCGGGTAGCGACCCATCAGAACGATGTCTTTCACCGTTGCTGGAAACGTCCAGTCCACATCATCTTTTTGTGGAACATAGGCCACCATGGCGCGTTGATCGGCAATCGATTGACCATTTACACGAATGACACCGGCATCCGGATCCAGCAATCCGAGAATCGCCTTGAATAATGTAGACTTGCCGGCGCCGTTAGGGCCCAGTACACCAATAAGTTTCCCTTTCGTGATCTGCAGATAGACCTGGGTCAATACGCGCTTCTTGTCGTATGAAACTGATAATCCTTCGACGGTGATCGGGTAGGTCATAGCGGCTGGACGCGTCTTTTCCTAATAAATAATATTACCACCAACCCAAGCAGGGCCAAACCGGCGATCCACATCCAGGGCTTGAAGGTGCTGGAAGTTTGACCGCTTTCAGCCGGCAGTCGTTCACGCGTCAAGCCGTGTACAATCGTTTCCGTGTTATGCCGGATCATATTGAGATAGGTGTTGGCCGGACTGTCTTTATCGCCCAGCGAATCACTATACAATTTTCCACCGATGGTGATGCCATTGTCACGTGCCACCTGTTCAAGCAATTTGGGATTGATCGTGCTTTCGATAAAGACCACCGGCACCTGGCTGTTTTGAATGACCTCATTCAACCGGATCAGATCCGAGGTGCGCACATCCGCATCCGTGGAGGTGCCGAGGACGGATTCCAATCGTATGCCATACCGTCGTCCGTAGTACTGAAAAGCATCATGACTGGTGATCAGAATGCGATGATCTTCCGGAATCGTTGAGATCTGCTCCCGGATAAAACGATCGAGTGCGTCAAGCTCGCGGATATAGGCCGTGTAGTTTGAATCGAATTCAGCGGTAAAGGCCGGCAACAATCGTTTTAATGCGTTCAGTATGTTGAGCGCATATTGCTTGCCATTCACCGGATCCATCCAGGCATGCGGATCCGCGGCATTTTCATACTGGGTGCTGGAGATCGGTTCAATGCCTTCCGTGATGGTGACGACGTCTGCTTTTGTACCGCTGTTTTCTATCAGTTCATTGATCCAGCCTTCAAAGGTGAGGCCATTTTTCAGGATCAGGTTGGCCTGCACGACAAGCCGCGCATCGCCGGGTGTGGGTTCGTAAATGTGAGGATCACCGCCGACCGGTACAATCATCCGGGTTTCGATATGATCGCCCCCGATCACTGAAGCGATATCCGCAAAGATGGAAGCTGAAGCCACAACAAGGGGTTTCGAACTTTCGCCCTGACCAGAAACACCAGCGGAAATTGCCAGCAAGACAAGCAGTAGCGGAAAGATGGGTATGCGCAGATTGTTCGTCATGATCAGGATTTTGTTTTGACCAGAATGGATTGAGCGACCTGGGCCGTCAGCGTGTTTTCTTGCTTTTCAATCCGCACGCGCAGACTTTGATCGAAGGTGTTTTTCTCGAGAATGCGAACCTGAACACCCAGCCCGATCCCTTTTTCGGAAAGATGCTTCAGGAATGCGCTGTGATCCTCCCTGACCCCGACAACGATGGCTTCCGTATCTTCCGGGAAATCGAGCAAAGGTTGCTGCGAACGCAGCGTGTATTTTCCCTGGGCATTGGGAATGGGATCGCCATGCGGATCAAACCGGGGATGACCGAGGAAAGCATCCAGTTTTTCGATCAGGACCGGTGATTGAATATGCTCCAGTTCTTCAGCAATGTCATGGACCTCGTCCCAGCTCATGCCCAGTTTTTGAGAAAGGAAAACTTCCCAAAGTCTGTGCTTCCGCACCAGTTCGGTCGCCAGCCGGCTGCCTTCTTCAGTCAGTGAGGCGCCTTTATAGCGCTGATAGGCGATGAGGCCTTTCTCGGCCAGCTTTTTCAACATGTCCGTCACCGAAGCAGCGGAAGTGGCCAGGTGGCTGGCTACCGCATTTGTATTGACCATCCAGTCGGGAGGAGAGGAGAGTTTCAGCACCGCCTTGAGGTAATTTTCTTCCGCGTATGACAAATCCATGCGGTAAAGGTAGTCAATTATTAGAATTGACAAAAAATATTTTTAGACAACACTAAAAATAATATAGACAATATGCGATGGGCCTGATTAGCCTGTCGTAAGCGCCTGATCATCAACATCATGCACCCGAAGGCACAGCAATCCCGCCAGCACCATCGCCACTCCGCCAATGATCAGCGCATGGATGGCCGACCCGCCAAAGAATGTTTTGACCATGAATCCAAGCAACGCTGCCGCGACGATTTGAGGGATGACAATGAAAAAATTGAAGACGCCCATGTAAAAGCCCATCTTGTGCGATGGCAGGGAACCGACCAGCATCGCATAGGGTACGGAAAGGATTGAAGCCCAGGCAATACCTACTCCGACCATCGAAACCATTAACCAGCGTGGATCCGGCAGAAAGTAAATACTGATCAACCCGATTCCCCCGCACAGCAGGCAAATCATGTGCGCGGCTCGGCGACTGGTGCGCCTGGCCAGCAGGGGCAGCAGAAAGGCGACCAGCGCAGCCACACCATTATAGGCGCCCATGCCCAACGATACCCAGTCTGCACCATCATTGTACAGTTTCGATGTTGTATCAGACGTCCCATATAAGTGACTCGTGACCGCCGCTGTCGTATAGATCCACATGGCGAACAAGGCAAACCAGGAGAAAAACTGGACCACAGCAAGCTGCTTCATTGCCAGGGGCATCTGGTGCAAATCGTCAATCATGGTCACAAAGCCGCTGCGATGACCGGTTGTCTTTTTCATAAAACCGGCGACCAGGAAAAGCAAACCGGCCAGTAGTGCGCCGGATGAAAACAGGAATAATTCTTTCGGAAAGGCTGACAGGGCGAACCAGATGGTGAGGATCAATCCCAAAACAATCAGGATCAATCCGCTACGAAATGAATCCACTTGCCCGGAAGTCGCCTGGCCGGTGGATACCCCTTCTCCCGTTGCCTCAAGCCCTTCACTGAAGGAAGCCAATTCCACCGGCGAATATTCCTTTGAGCGCAGGATGGTCCACAGGACGGCCAGAAAAAACACAGCGCCGCCGATATAGAATGACCATTTGACGGAATCCGGGATCACACCATCCGGCGCCTGGTTACTGATGCCAAGCCAATTGGTGAAAACATAGGGAAGTGACGACGCGATCACTGCGCCAGTGCCAATAAAGAAACTCTGCATCGCGAAACCTTTCGTGCGTTGAATGGACGGCAGGTTATCCCCCACAAAAGCCCGGAACGGTTCCATGGAAATATTGATCGACGCATCGAGGATCCACAACATCCCCGCAGCAAACCAAAGCGACGGTGAATTGGGCATGACAAACAACGCGAGTGACGCCAGGATCGCACCGGCCAGGAAATACGGTCTGCGCCGACCCAGAAAATTCCACGTCCGGTCGCTGAAATACCCGATGATGGGTTGCACGATCAATCCTGTGATCGGCGCGGCGACCCAAAGGATGGGGATATCCTCGACGTCGGCGCCCAGGGTTTCAAAGATCCGGCTCACATTGGAATTCTGCAGCGCGAATCCAAACTGGATGCCGAGGAAGCCGAAGCTCATGTTCCAGATTTGCCAAAACGACAGCCTTGGTTTTTCTTTCATTGTATGTCATTTTCACAGGCCGGGGCCCAGCTTTCCACAAATGAACCGACAGAATCTGTTAATGTGGGAATGTGAAAATATGTAAATATGACAAGGGCTCAATCTTTATTTGGATGATCCGCTTAGCCGGCTTTGCTTGATTCGATTCCGGAGTGACTGGCGTGTTGTAGCAATAATCTTTGATAGAATCGACTGGATCACATCTATCCCGCTCATAAGCGTTTCACTCTTCGGATATGAAGGTGCGCGCGTGCATAAAATCAACCAGTATTTCGTTTCCTTGGCTTCTTTAGCTGCGATTTTCATTTTATGTAAAAAATCCAGCCTGCTCTCAGGACTTTGAGCCTCATGGACATTAGCGCCTATAGATGTACCTGCTTTGAGGAGTTGTTGACTGATGACAAACTTTCGACTGGATTCCAGGGATTCGCAGTAGGAGATTAATTCCAGCGAAAATTCAATGGTTAATTCCTGAATGGAAGTATTTGTTGTTTTCATATGGTGAGTTGTTTGGTTACAACCTGGTCTGGTACACCAAATATAACCTCATCCCTGCATTCTCAAATCCCCCCATTCTCATATTCTCTCATTCCCCCATTCTCAAATTCCCCCATTCTCAGATTCTCCCATTATCAGATTCTCCCATTCTCAAATTCCCCCATTCTCAGATTCTCCCATTATCAGATTCTCCCATTCTCAAATTCCCCCATTCTCAAATTCCCCCATTCCCCCATTTCCACATTTCCCCATTTCCACATTTCCTAACTCCTGCCAGGCGATATTCCGGTCGCTGTCGCAGGCATCGTCTCCCCAAGCCAATTGAAAAACTCTTTCTGCCAGACCATCGCATTTTGTGCTGTCAAAATCCAGTGATTCTCTTCCGGGAAAAACAACAGCTTCGCATTCAATCCGCGCAGCTTCGCCGCCTGGAAAGCTTGCAAGCCTTGTTCAATCGGCACACGAAAATCAAGTCCGCCCTGGATGATTAAAATCGGCGTATCCCATTTTTGAATAAAATTGATGGGGTTGAATTTTTTGTAATTATTCTTTGCTGCCTTGTTTTTCTTGTCCCAGTAATTTCCGCCCCAGTCCCAGTCGACAAAAAATAATTCCTCCGTGGTGCCATACATGCTGCGCATGTCATAAATTCCATCGTGAGCAATGAAGGACTTGAATCGTCCCTTATGCATGCTCGCCAGCATAAACGCGGAATAACCGCCATAACTCGCCCCGACACAACCCAGGCGATCCTTGTCGACATAGGGATCCTGGCTTACCGCATCAATGGCGGATAAATAATCTTCCATGACCTGTCCGCCGTGATCCTTGCTGATCGATTCGTTCCATTCGGTTCCATGTCCGGGCATGCCACGTCGATTGGGCGCCACGACGATATAACCCTGGGATGCCATTAATTGGAAATTCCACCTGAAGGAATAAAATTGTGTCAGTGCGGATTGTGGACCACCCTGGCAATACAATAATGTCGGATACTTTTTATTCGGATCAAAATTGGGTGGATAGATCACCCAGACCAGCATGTCTTTGTTGTCAGTGGTTTTGACGGTTCGTCTTTTAATTGTACACAGGTCGATCGAATTATAGATCTCATCATTGACATGCGTCAGTTGGGTCAATGAGCCATCCAGTAAATTAAAGGTGTACAATTCTGTTGCGTGATTCATGTCCGTGCGGGAAACGATCAGCGTTTTGTCAAACTGCCCCACGATACCCGTAATATCAAAATCACCCCGGGTCAACTGACGGATCACGGGATTGGGCATGCCGAGTGCGGGTATTTCAAACAATTGACGTGTGCCATTCACAGGCGCAATGAAATGAATATCAGTTCCACTGCTGGCCCAACGATAATCATCCACATGGATATCATCACGATACCCGGTTAGATTCAGATCACCATTTTTAGTCCGGATAATGATGTCGTTTTTATCCGACTCATAGCCGTCGCGTTTCATACTGAGCCAGGCCAGGGTGCCATTGGCGCTATAGGACGGATGCACATCATATCCCATCCGGCCTTCCGTCAGATTGGTGGTCGTCTGTGTTTCCAGGTCGTACGCATAAATGTCAGTGTTCGTACTGACTGCATAATCAAGGCCGGATTTTTTCTTGGTGACATAGATGACCTGTTTGCCATCCGGTGACCATATATAATCGTCGTCACCCCCGAAAGGTTTCGTCGGGCAGTTATAGGGTTCACCGGCCATCAGATCGCGTTCATTCACTGCCATCCCGTTTTTTATTTCCGACAGCATGACGTGGTCATATTTTCCATCCTCCCACTCATCCCAGTGCCGGATCATCAGGTCGTCGTAGATCTGCACATTCGATTTATCAAGATGGGGATAAAAATCCTGCCCAAAGACTTTTTCCACTTTCATGGCTTTGTGCGAGATCATATACTTCCCATCCGGCGACACTTTGGTATCCGGCAGCGGATTTTTTTCGAGCGGTTTGATATCCCCTGTTTTTAAGGAGATAGAATAAAGCTGCGAGCTGCTCTTGTTGGTTTCAATGTTCGGCGTGCTGACATTGTAAATTACGTGGCCGTCATTCGTCACGCCCAGACCGGAGACGCGGCCGAGGGACCAGAGGAGCTCGGGAGTCATTGTGTTTTGGGCGATCCCGGTAATGGTCAATAGAATAGATAGGGTGAGAAAAAGATATCGTTTCATTGGAAAGGATTTGGCATGGAAAGTAAGACAGTAAGATAGTAAGACAGTAAGACCTTGTGGAAGGCTTCGACTAATTCATTGATATTCAACGGGATAAATATCCGGTTTAAATTCAGGTCAAATTAGGAGGCTAAATGGGGTCACATTTCAGGATCTGGAGACATTATATGAGAATCAACAACTACAATCATGCAAACTTATGTACAGCAGCTCGTAGAAGATATCAAGGCCGGCCGCCACATTGATGACCCTAAGGAAGTGCAAATGTCATTTGAAGAAGAAATGGAAAGACTTGAGGGATGGGCTACTGGTACAGCTCTTCCTGTTTCATTGGCTCAACAAACAGGCTTGAATAAAAATCAATTTCCACCCGTAAATCAGCTTGATGAAAAGCAACAATTGCTAATCGTCAATACCCTGGTAGATGTATTTGAATCCTGGCATCATCGCGTTGAATTGCCTGATGAAATGCCGGCTCCATTGAAGTATGATCTAATCCAATCAGTTTTGGACGAACAAGGCACGTATTTTCCAAACGGATTCATTTGTCATAATTTTTGTGACGGCCATGCACCAGGATGTGTCTTAGGTGAATATTGTCGATGTAAGGAGTATTGGGAAGATGAGGAATTAAAAATTTAAGCCTTTCGTGAAGACTTCAAGTCTTTTTGGATGACAAATGAGGAATTCAATAATTCGCTACGGAACCGCTTGTTTCAATTTGTATTGAAACTTTTTCAATTCCTGGAAACCACACCAAAGCATGTGGCCAGCAATACAATGAGTTATCAATTATGTAAGGCTGCTACATCCGTAGGTTCAAATCACCGCGCATTCTGTAGAAGCCGTTCCCAGAATGAGCGCTATGCCAAGATTTGCATTGTTGTTGAGGAAGCAGATGAAACTCAATATTGGCTGGAGCTATTTCATCATACACAATATGGTGACCAGGGAAAATGCACCTGGTTACTGAACGAATCGACTGAAATTGTCAAAATCATGACCAGCATCAAGCACAACATGAAACCGTGACACCACTTTCTTGCTCTGAGGTCTTACTATCTTACTGTCTTACTGTCTTACTGTCTTACTGTCTTTTTATTGTTTTACCACTCGCTTTGCTACAACAGGTTTTCCTCCTAAAGCCACCTCCACCAGATAAACGCCATCCGGCAAAGGCTCCATCGAAAAGTGAATTTTCGCCTTGCCGCTATAGGTCGCCGGACCCGAAAACAGCTGATTGACAAGCGTGCCATTCACATCAAATAATTTAACAGTGAAATCCTCCCGGTCAGGGTTTTCAAATTCAAGGACTACGTAGTCGGTTGATGGATTGGGATATGTTTTCAAGGAAATTTCGGCGGGATCTATTGGGACAACAGCCGTATTTTCTTCTACTCGGGCCAGTTTGGCGATCCAGGCTTCATTCGCGTTAGTGCCGCGGCCGTAGGAACACGAGATCCAGACACTGCCGGGCTGATGATAAAGACGCTGGATGCCGATATAGTCGCCCCACCGCTCGACTTGTCCTTGCAGCATGTCAACCGGTTTCTGTCCCTCTATGATCGTGACAAAATCACTGTATTCTCCCAGGCCATTCGAATAGATTGCCGAACCTCCGGGGTTGCGCGTTGGTGAGGTATGACTCACGACAATGATTGCGTCCTGCTCTCCGGGATTACTGCCGGTCCAGGCAATGCCTGGATATCCCAGATAATCTGTGGGATGACCAACTACATTTCCGGTGGCGGTAAAGGAGGGATCATTAAGCGTTAATGTACCATGAAAAAATCCTGAACGACCGGTACTAAAGTCCATCGAGTTGTTGACCCACTGGATCTGGTTATCCAGCCGGAAGCCGTCGAGCACCCGGGCATCGTTGGTGTCCATGGAGTCGCGCGTCTGCACCGCATAGGGTGGAACACCATAGGGATTATCGCACACCCGGTATTCGATTTCGAGCTTCGCTTCAGGATCATCTTGCTGGCCCTCGATGTGGATCAAAAACACGGTATCATTTTCAATATCAAAATTCCGGTTGGACAGCAAATACATATCCGACGGCAAAGTTTCATCTGCATTGCGGATCGGGCAGATGTTCCGGAGCAATCTCCCATTATAGGTGATATCTCGCCATACTTTGCGATTCAGTGCCTCACCATTGAACCCATTCATTTTATTGATCTGGTGGATCTGTGTTCCCATGAATCCTGTTTGCCATGATGAATCGGCATTCACCTCGTTGTACGTCAGAAACAATTCGGTTTCCGTGATGGCGATCATGGGGTAATCAGCAAACGTGCCGTCATCATCGAGACAGCCATCGATGGCATAAATATTCCAGGCTCCCCGTGGATTATTTGTTTGACTAAAGGCGAGGACGATTTGACTTTCCGCGCATTCGCCACCGTTGATGAGGACGAGAATAAACCGGTCTTCCACCGGATCATAGATGACGCGGGGGTCAAAGTAGCGGTCACCGATCCCGACGGAGGCAAAGAAGGAGCTGAGTTGATAATTGCCCAGCCAGAACCCGACGTTGTTGGTCACCAGCATGTGCACGTTGATAGTCGAGACGACATGTTCTGCTGTCGCAATCGCGAGATGGTTGTCGAGCGGTGTGCTCGAGATAATATTATTGCCTGAAAAGGAAGCCAGGATCTCTGGCGCGGGAATGCTGCTCCGATTGGTCAGGGATGTGCCCGGACGAACCGGATATTGTTTCTGGGCTTCCAGTTTTTGCTGGCGAAGGAATGCCTTATAGAATTCATTGCGGACCGGATGCGGCGCTTCTTCATACTGGATCACCACGCTGAACGGATCATTGTAATCCTCCATGACCTGTACCGCCCGAAGATCATCCCGGAAAAGGGCTGTGGTGTATTGTTGGGCAATGAGTTGAAGGGAAAAGAAAAGCGCAAGGAATGTAGCGAATGGCTTCATGTGGATACTGGATAAATTGACGGTTGTGCTGCAGACGCTGCTATGCAAAGCGACGTCTGATGTAAAATTGCGGATTCTTACGGACTTCAAGGGAGTTTGAAGGTGGGATCGAGGATATGGAGCCCGATGTCGTCCGGTTTTTGTCCGGAATTGGTCAAAATGACGACGCCAGTGCCGGTTTCCTTCACATAACCCGCGAAGCTGCTGTATCCGCCTGTACCGCCATTATGCATGTACAGGGTACCGTTGGAGCCCGGGATCAGGTGCCAGCCCAGGCTTACACCGGCACCGCCGGCTTTGGCATGTCGCTGCTGATGGGATAGTGCGATGGCATTTGAAATCGGCGAGTCCTTCGTACCCATCTGAACCTGGATAAACCGCGTCATATCGACAACTGTACTCCGGATGCCACCTGCACCGGCAAGCACATTAAAATCCCAGTTGCTCGCCGGACTGCCGTTCATGTGGCCTGTGGCCATACGGTTCTTCATTTCCACTGACAATTCGATCGCGGTCGCATTCATGCCGAGTGGCTTTGTGATGTGCTCGCGGATGAGTTCTTCGAAGGGTTTGCCGGTGTGCAATTCCATCAAATGCCCAAGCAGGCCGGCGGCCAGGTTGGAATATTCGTATTCACTTCCGGGTGCGCGGCGTAATTCATGCTCGCTCAGAAACGCGTACAGTTTTTCAGCTGTATAGTCCGCGTACGGATTCTGCCAGTTATAGAGGTTGATATTATTGGGCAACCGGGGCAATCCAGAGGTATGGTCCGACAATTGACCGAGGGTAATCGAAAGGCTGTCAAACGTGGGAACGGTAAGGTCATACGGCAGTAAATCTTCGATGGGATCGTCCAGACTCAGTTTTCCCTTCTCCACCTCGATGGCAAGCAGCAAACCTGTAAATACTTTCGATATGGACCCGATCTCGAAAACGGTATGCTCATCCACCGGCCCGCCATCCTTCGTTCTGCTACCAAAGGAATAGAACTTCACGCTGTCGCCTTCGATCAAGCCGATGGCCATGCCCACCGTTTCACCTGAAGCGATGCGTTGTTCAATTGTCGAAATAACCGCAGTTGGAAGTTGCTGGCTCGTAGCCTTGGAGGCGATGAATATCGAAAGGAGTACGAAGTAAAATTGCATGTGTAAAGAGAAGAAATAAATCTAAAATCGAAAAGGTAAAATCTAAATCCTTTCCATAAGGCCTGAAGGGCCGGCAATCAAAAGCCAAGGGTGGAGCCCTTGGCAAAGGAAACGAGCAAAAAGATAAGGCCTGTAAGGCCGACATCCATTAACCAGGGGTGTAGCCCCTGGAGAAAGAGATTCCGAAAAATGATTATTTACCGCAAAAGCGTAACATCCCCATAACGCCTCTCCATCCTTCCATCCGCATACAACACCTCAATCTTGAACGCATAAACACCAGATTGCAATAATTCTCCCTTAAATCTTCCATCCCAGGAAACAGCAGGATCATTTGCATCAAATCCTGTCGCATCAAACACCATATTCCCCCACCGGTCAAATACCGTGAAGGATAAGATCTGCTCCACATCATCACTTCCATAAATCACCAGTTTATCATTAATGCCATCTCCATTAGGAGAAAAAATATTCGGGATAAATACATTGTGATCAGTGGCCACGACTACAGTCATGGTGTCTGCATCCGCACATCCGTCTGCGCTGGTCACTGAGATGGAATAGCTGGTGGTAATCAAGGGTGCCACTAATTGTGTCAAACACTCCGGACATTCAATGCTGTCGATGCCCGACCAGACAATCGAGGACAGGGAGTCAAACGGAATATTGATAATGGCATTCAGCATGGCCGTATCGCCTCGCGAGATCACTTGATTATCGCCCAGTTCGACCATCACCTGCAAGGGTACATTGATCCAGATCAATTCTGTGGCTTCACATTCATTCGCATCGATGGCGGTGAGTTGATATACGCCTTCACCTAGTCCTGCAAAAACAGGACTGGACTGAAAATTCGTGCCATCAATGGTGAACGAATAGGGCGGCACACCTCCTGAAGACTGCACCGAGATCATGCCTTGTCCCTGACCAAAACAATCCGGCTCGGTGACCTCAAATCCGATGGCAAATTCATCGGGTTCGATCAGTAAAATGTCCGCTTCTGTCATACACCCATTGCCATCGGTGATGGATACGCTGTATGATCCTTGACTAAGTTCGTGCACAGATGCCGTGGTATCGCCAGTTGACCATAAATATTCAAACGGACCAATGCCATTGATCATGGCTTCGATCATGCCATCGGCCGCGTGTGCGCAACTCAGGTCGAAGCCGTTGTAGTCCAAAGAAATGAGATCGAGTTGGGGCAGCGGGAAAAGGTCGATAGTCTCGATCACAAGAGAGTCGCATCCGTCAATACCCGTATAGGGGTGTTGGTACTCTCCTGTCTGGGAACTATCGCAGGTAAAAGATCCAATGTAAGTGGTATCGAGTTGCTGTAATGCCACTATCTCTGTGATCACACTGTCACATCCGTATTGGTTTTGGAGGGTGGTGACAAATACACCGTCTTCGGATGAAAGACATGTCGAAGAATGAAGCACAACGTTATCTGAAGGAGCCCATGTCACGGTTTCTATCACGAGACTGTCGCATCCGTCAATCCCCGTAAAGGGGAATTGATACACTCCGGCCTGCGAACTATCACAGGACAGGGATGTCATGTAAGTAGTATCCAGCGGGATGGCAGATATCGTTTCTGTTACAACGCTGTCGCAGCCATTGGAAGAAACAAAGGATGAAATGAAAACACCCACGTCATTCGGATCACACGAACTGCCCAGGATAAAAGTGGAATCATTTTCTGAAAATGTAATGGTTTCGATGACCAGGCTATCACATCCATCGGCTCCACTGAGCGCATGCTCGAACACACCCACTTCTGCTATATCGCAGGAAGTCCCGAATGTATATGTAGTATCCACCTCACTGAAAGTGACCGTTTCAATCACGAGGCTATCGCATCCATCGGCTCCTGTCAACGCATGATGATGCACGCCCAGCATCGAACTATCGCAGGAAGTTGAGAAGGTGAGTGTGGTATCTCCAGGGAGTAGAGAGATAGATTCAATCACGAGAGAGTCACATCCGTCAACACCCGTAAAGGGATGTTGATACTCCCCGATCTGAGAACTGTCGCATGACTGGGAGAAAATGAAAGTGGTATCCAGCGGTAGCAGTGATATTGTTGTGGTCACCACCGTATCACATCCATTGGGATTATTCAGGTGGGTGATGAATACGCCGGCTTCAGAGGCGACGCAAGTATTTCCGGTTTCCTGGATTTGTACAGCAGGCAGGATGTCGATTGTGTAATTGACCACACTATCGCAGCCTTGCAGGGTTTCGTACAGGATCTCATACATCCCGGCTTCAAATTCCCAGTAATAATCCAGCCAAATGCTGTCGCCATCGCACAGGTCGACATGGGCGGATTCAATATAGCTGGGAAATACCTCGATATACTGGACTGAATCCGGCAATTCAACACACGCATCTTGTGCGGGGACCACATTGGTGATGGTATACAGTGTGCCGGTTGAAGGCAGATCATTAAAGGTGAGGCTCATTTCGACATTTGAGAAAAAGAAAGGTGAACCCGGGTCTGCACTGATTTCAATATCAAATGGGAACGGGCTGTTGCTGGAGATGATCAACTCCGCATTTTCATTATCGCAGATCTGGTCATCGCCAGAGAGGGAGACCTCGATGATGGGGAGGACCTCCAGTTCTGCCGTATCGCTACCCGGGCAATGACCCGGCAATGAAACCGTGGCAATATAAAGTCCTGATGAACTGGCTGAAATAGATGGCGTGTTGTGTCCGGTATTCCATTGATAACTCGCGCCGAACTGTGTGGCATCAAAGGATGTGGATTCACCTGCACAAATTTCTTGATCAGGTCCAAGGTCGACCATGACTTCCGGCAGTTCGATCACTTCGATAAAGGCGGTGGCGATATTGCTCATCATGCCGGAGGCTGTGGTGTACTGGACATATACTTCTCTTGGCCCTCCGGTTGGGGACAAGGCGATATTCTGATACAGGACAAGCCTCAAAGCATCGCTAAAATCCCGGATTGTCGCCCCACCGGAATTAGTCAGTGTCATCATTGGTGTACCATCATCGGAGACTGATATCCCGGGTATTGCTCCGCTCATGGTGAGAATCTCAAATGGATCATCGGGTGCCGGTGTCTCGACCCAGATATTTATCTCCTCGATATGATCACCTGGCAGGATGCGGACATCATCGTCTGCAATACCTACGCCAGGTGACAGACAATAAACCTCGCCAGACTGATAGTTTGCTCCGCTGGCACCGGAGCTGTCGTCGCAGTCGAGATCAAGCGATGAGTTACAGGTTGATGAATGATATTCTACTAAAGAGGTAAAACCATGCATTCCCATTGGGAGTTGACAAATTGGAAAAACAGTTCCATCAAGAATATTGATACCAAACAATGTATCTGGTAAAAAATTGATGCCGCGAGATCCTAATAGAATATTACAATTTGGTGACGCTGTGAGATTAATGGTGCCAGGAAAATTGGGCAATGTTGAGACAATTTCATAGGAATTCTCAGGGTTCAGGGTATCAATCAAATGATAGCCATAAAGTCCATTGGAATATATTTGGCCATTGAAAAGAGCAAGGTCTTGATAAACTGCAGCAGGGAGCTCTCCAAGGTCAGTAAGGTTTCCGGAATTAATATTTGCTCTATATAGCTTCTGACCATTTTGATTGATACCTAATTCATCGAAAATAAAATAAAAAATAGAGTCATTTACACTTACCAATCCTTTTGGGTGACTTGGGTGTGTATAGTTCATCGGAAGAACCAAATTAAATTGTCCAGTTGTTAAATCCAGGACATGAATTCCCTGTTCTGGGTGGAGATCAATAGAGTATATATCGCCGATGGGTGTAATCGTTGCATCAAATGTGCTGAAGTCCTGTAATGTAATAAGATGATTTGTCTGGCATCCGCACCCCTCCAGATCAATTTCAATTTCATGAACTTCAGCGAAATACGGTGGCAACCCAGGATTATGCATAAATCCGTAATACGTATTTTGGCAAACTCCAACATTATTATGAAAAAAGCAGAAAACAAGCACTAAAAAAACAAATTGATAAACGAGTGAGGCAAGATGGTAAGAAGAAAAAAGTCTTTTATAAATCATTATTAAATGTTCAAATTGAACGAGCTTGAAAAATAAAAAATTCGGGTACGAAAAATCAGACGCACCCGAATTGTAAGCTTCTTAACCTAGCACCCATCAAGCTCGCAACTTCCGTTCGTACTATAGTAAAATCGATCCATTGAGCCAAGTGTAGCCATAATAGTTTGAGGATTGAACTCATCCGCTTGACATGTAATTTTTATTGTTACAGTCGCTCCTGATTTAAAAGCAATCCAGAAAGGCTGGCCAGGGTCCATACAGAGGTAGTGTCTCGGATTTGAGGATGAAATATTTATATCCAACCCTCCACCATCATTCACATCACACGAACCCACTGACCCACCAGTACAAGCATCAATTCCATCGGAAGTTCCACATAATCGGAGTACTGCTCCATCACCACTGACATACTCAATTACACAGCAACAATCCGAAATAAATGCACAGTCGCCGCAAGGATCACCCCGTTTCGTAATTGGGTCATCCCTGACCTGGTGTACGGGTATATCTGTTTGTTCACATCCAAAGTTAATGAATACGACACAAAAACAGATGACATAAACGAAATTCTGATGTATTTTCATGGTTCTAGTTTTTTAGAACAGGCACGAGCCTCTGGATGCAAGCCAGCAAAGGAGGCTTTGTGCCTGATATTAGTGAATAGAATTTGATATCCGATTGTCAAGACCTCTCTAAGCCCACGGCCGTCCCCTCTGGCCTCAGATGCCAGCCAGAGTAGTAACCTTGTAACGATATCTTAACGGGAATTGAAGCAGCCGCATGCATAGTGGGCTGCGATGATTGTCGATGAGTCGCATAATGGTGTCTCCGTAATTGTGCTCCTTCACGGGCTTATGCAAGGGGGAATATTAAAAAAAAAACCGGACTTTCAAGTGTTTTTGAAGAAAAAACTGATTTTTTTCTTCAATCCAAGCTTTATCCAAACTACCACGGCCTTCAGGCCGTGGTTAGAGGCCCCTACTTACCCCTGGGGCTTTAGCCCCTTGAAAGATACTATGGGCTAAAGCCCAGGATATGAGTGGCTCGCCCGTCCACGGCATAAATGCCGTGGTAGTTGTCACCCGATGTCCTTATACATAAGGCCTGAAGGGCCGGTATTCAAAAGCCAAGGGTGCAGCCCTTGGCTTGATAATAAATCGAAATTTGTTAGGCGTAGGCTGTGCCTACGTCTGATGCGATATCAAGTTTTTAATTTGACAGCAACCAAGACAAAGCCTTGGAAACGCGCAAGCGTAGGCTCAGCCTACGCTTATCCCATTTAATCTAAAAGCTAAAAAGGAAAATCTAAATCGGATTTACCTGGCATGTAAGATCTGAATTAAGATGGAACTTTGCTCTTGTAAGGTTTTAGTTTTTAGATTTTAGTTTTTAGTTCCCAATGCGCTTCAGCTCATTGCGGCGACCCGTTCTGCACCCAACACGTCAGCAACTCGATCTCCGCATCCGGCAATTTCGGAAGCTGATAGGGCATGGGTTCAAACCCGGACTTGTGCTGTACCGCACCAAGGAACCGGTCCTCCATACTGATCGTGCTGGCCGAGGCATAAGTGCTCAAATCAATACCAAGCTGAGGCGATGGACCGGCGTGGCAACCGGACAGGGCACAATTCGTATCGAGGATCGCTTTGATATCCGACGTATAGGTCGGCGTGACCCCGGAGCAATCAAACATGTCCGGCTCATCTTTTTTACAGGCATTCAGCATGACAATCCCCATCGCAAACAAGACGATAAACAGCCGGCTAAGGCCATGGAAGGTGGTGTTAATCATTGGACTATAAGGGTTAATATGTGAACGAAAAATGGCACGGGTCGGCGAGAGGGAAAGAACAACCCGAACCGAAATGTAACAAAATCTGTTCTTCTGTCGTTATTTACCTTCATTTCCACTGGTTTTGGCCCGGCTTTTGGGGAGAACAAGTTAACTTGTCGGTTTAAACCCTAGAATCCAGGACGTTCCAGCACAACTGATGAAACAAAACACTATGAGAATCTGGATCATTGCTGCCCTCACTGGCATCATGGCCTACCTCGGCCTATCCTCTTTGATAACCCCCGACAATGGCGACAAAGAAAAACTGATCCTGCAAGCCGTTCTCCAAATCCTCAACCAAAGCCATTTCCAGACCATCGAACTCAACGATGAGTTTTCCCATAAACTCTTCGACACCTATATGGACCGCCTCGATGGCCAGAAACGATTCCTGATCATGAGCGATCTCGATCTGCTCGATGATTACCAGGACAGCCTCGACGAGCACGTCCAGCAGTTTGACCTTCGGTTCTTCGATCTGTCTTACCAGATCATTAACAAGGCCATCGACAAGACCCGCAAATGGTATCCCGAGATCCTGAAGGAACCATTTGATTTTACGAAACAAGAGTACATCGAAACGGATGGCGAAAAGCGCCGGTATGCCAAAAACGATGAAGAACTCCGCGCCTTCTGGCATGCCTACCTGAAGTATGAAACGCTGACCCGCCTGGCCGACAAACTCAAAGACCAGGATGATCAGACCGATCCGGAAGGTGGTAAGAAATCCATGGCCGAACTCGAAGCTGAGGCCCGCGAGGACGTCAAGGAAGTTTTCGATGACTGGTATGAGCGCCTGGATAAAGTGCGTCGTTCCGATCGCTTTGAAATGTATCTCAACAGCCTGACCAACGTGTTCGATCCGCACTCCGATTATTTCAATCCCAAGGAGAAGCAGGATTTTGACATCAATATGTCCGGACGACTCGAAGGGATTGGCGCCCGGTTGCAAATGGATGGGGACTATACCAAGGTGGTGCTGATCATTCCCGGCGGACCGGCCTGGAAACAAAAAGAACTGGAGGTTGACGACCGGATTTTCAAAGTGAAGCAGGAGACAGAAACCGAAGCGGTTGATGTCACAGGCTGGCTTGTCGATGAGGTCGTTCAATTGATCCGCGGACCCAAAGGCACGAAAGTCACACTGACCGTGAAGAAGCAGGATGGGACAGTGCGCGATATTACGATCCTGCGCGATGAAGTGGTACTGGATGAAGGATTTGCACGTTCAGCCGTCCTTGAACTGGATGGCGAAATTGGCCATGTCGGCTATATCTCATTGCCCAAGTTCTATGCTGATTTTGAAAACCCGGATGGCCGTAGTTGTGCTGAAGATGTGGAGCAAGAGGTAGAAAAACTGATGGCCGATAATGTTAAAGGCATCATCCTCGACTTGCGAAATAACAGCGGCGGCTCGCTGAATGATGTGGTGAAGATGGCCGGATTGTTTATTGAGAAAGGGCCAATCGTCCAGGTGAAGAACCGCGACCGGAGCCCCTATCCGTTAAATGACAAGGATGACCGCGTCTTGTATTCCGGTCCGTTGATCATCATGGTCAATGCACAAAGCGCCAGCGCCTCCGAGATCCTGGCCGCCGCGATGCAGGATTATGGCCGCGCGATTGTGGTGGGAAGCCCCAATACATTTGGTAAAGGAACCGTTCAGCGATTCATTGAACTGGATCGCGTGGTGAATGGCTTCGAAGAATTCAAGCCCCTGGGTGATCTGAAGGTGACGTTGCAGAAATTCTATCGCGTGAATGGGGGTTCAACTCAGCTCAAAGGGGTTACACCCGATATCGTGCTGCCGGATCACTACCAGTATATCGAAACCGGCGAACGCGAAATGGAATATCCCATGGAGTGGTCGGAAGTCAAACCGGTGGAGTTTGGGCAGGACATCGTGACCCTTTCTTCACTCGATCAGATCCGCAATCGGAGTGAAGAGCGCGTGAAGGCGTCGCCTCAATTCAGCAAAGTGATCGAACATGCCCTGCGCATCAAGGAATTCCGGGATGAAACAAAGATCCCGTTGCAGCTCGATGATTACCGCGCCATGGATCTTGCGCGTGAAGAGGAATCCACCAATTTCAAAAAAGCTTTTGGCAAGATCGATCGCCTGAAGCCGGAGAACTTATACATTGACCTGGACAATATCGGTGCCGACTCCTCTAAAGTGAGCCGCAACCAGGCCTGGATGGAGACCCTGCAGAAGGATATCTACCTGGAAGAGACGTTGCTGATCATGAAGGACCTGGTGGGGATCAACCATAAATCCTAGGGAAACTAAAAACTAAAATCTAAAAAGTAAATGGCTCTTCGAATTCGGAGAGTCATTTTTTTTGAACACAGATTACGCTAATTAATTGTTCTGATTATTTCACAGATTTGGGATTTTATGATAAAGGGATTGAATATAGCCCGTTGTTGGCGTCCTCGCCGACAACACAGCGAGGAATAATTGGCTAGACTAAAAATACTTGGAATCACCACTCACCACTCACCACTCCCTACTCACCACTCACCAAGTAAAACTACCTTCGCCGCATGAATCTTGTCACGCTTTCTGGTGTTTCGAAATCCTACGGTGAAAAGGTCCTGCTCGATAACATCGATATGCGGATCAATCGCGGCGACCGGATCGCCCTGATTGCGCAGAACGGGAGCGGGAAATCGACCCTGATGAAGATCATCAGCGGACAGGTAGCGGCGGAAGGCGTAAAGCCTGAGATCCAGGTGGCTCCGGGGACGCGGATCGGCTTCCTGGACCAGGAACCTGAATTCCCGGCGGGGGAAACCATTCGCACCGCGTTGATGCGGATTGATCTGCCGGAGTTTGCCGCCTGGGCGCACCATCATGAAGCTGAGTCGAAAGGCGATCATCATGAACTGCAGGCCGCTTCCCTGAAGCTTGATGATCACCAGGCCTGGGACGTGGAGGCGCGGATCATGGAGCTCTTGCACCAGCTGCATTTTGATGACCTGGAAACCAGAATCGCTTTTCTATCCGGCGGGCAGCGAAAGCGGTTGGCACTGGCCATGGTCATTCTCTCTAAACCGGACCTGTTGATCCTTGATGAGCCCACCAACCATCTTGACATGAGCATGGTCGAATGGCTCGAAGAATATTTATCTCAACCGGATATCAGTTTTCTCACCGTAACGCACGACCGTTATTTTCTGGACCGGGTTTGCAACCAGATCATTGAACTAGATCGGGGGAAATTAAGAGCTTATCAAGGCCATTATTCAGACTACCTCGAAAAGAAGGCCTTGCTTGTCGAGAACCAGCAAACCACGCAGGAAAAAGCGCGGCAATTGATGAAAAAGGAATTGGAGTGGATCCGCCGGATGCCTAAAGCCAGAACCACCAAAAACAAAGCCCGCGTCGATAATTTTGATAATATAAAAGCCGCTGCTGCGCGTGAGATTTACCAGGATACAGTACGGCTGCACATTGACATGCATCGGCTCGGCTCCAAGATCCTGGAATGTCACAACGTCGGGTTCTATTTCAAACCGGATCAGTGGCTTATCCGAAATTTCCAATACAAATTCGCGAATGGAGAGCGTGTGGGTATTGTGGGTCCGAATGGCGCTGGTAAGAGTACGTTCATTTCACTTTTGACGGGCGAGCTTTCCCCGACAGTGGGAAAAATCGTTCACGGTGAAACCCTTCGCATCGGGCATATGGACCAGGATGGTTTGCAGCCGGGTGTGGATAAACGATTAATTGATCTTGTTCGGGATATCGCTGATTATATTCCGTTAAAAGGTGGAGGGAAGTTGACCGCAGAACAATTGTTAGAGCGATTTTTATTTCCACGGCCACAACAGCAGGTTTATTTTTCCCAGATCAGTGGTGGAGAGCGCCGCCGACTGTATTTATTAACGATCCTGATGGCCAATCCCAACATGCTGATCCTGGATGAGCCGACGAATGATCTCGACATTATCACCTTGAATGTCCTGGAAGATTTTTTAATGGACTACCCGGGCGTCGTCGTGCTGGCTTCGCACGATCGGTACATGCTCGATAAATTGGCGGATCATTTATTTGTGTTTGAAGGAAATGGGGTTATTCGTGATTTTCCGGGAGGGTATTCGGCTTATTATGCCTGGAAAATGAAAGAGTTGAAAGAGTTGAAAGAGGAGAAAGAGTTGAAAGAGTCCCTGCCTGGAGTTTCGGCCGGCACAACGAGCAAAGTTTTTTCCCAGGCGGAGCGGGAAGAGATCCGCAAGGCCTTACGTCGGGCAGAAAAATTGATTGAGCAACTGGAGGCCCGTCGAAAAATATTGGAAGGCAATTTTCTGAAAGAGAACCCTGCACTGGATGATTTGCAAAAATGGGATCGGGAGTTGAAGGAAGTCCTCAGTCAGTTATCCGCTGTCGAAGAAGAGTGGATGGGGTTATCCCTGCAACTGGAAGTGTTTGATCAGAGTTAGTGATTGTATTGCTTATTTAGGATTCTATTCGTCAGATGGCAGACTGGGAGATACCAGATGCTAGATTGGAAGATGCCAGAATAATTATTGCTTTGAGGATAACATAGATTAATTCTGACAAGAATAATCACCTTTTCAATCCAGCAGCCTTCACCATTCTGATATCTGGCATCTCCCCATCTGACGTCTTTTCATAAAGCATATCCCACCCCGGGCCGGAATTTTTTGTAAATTACTCATGAGTTAGACCAAACAAACAAGTACAATGAAACCTAAGCACCTCCTTTCGAGCTTAGCGTTTCTGGCATTCATGCCGTTCGCAGAGGCTCAGTTTATCCTCACTCTCCAGCTTGAAAACATGCAGAGTTACCAGGGCCAGTCGGTGACCATCCGGGTCTCGGAGGCGCCGGGGATTGGTGAAGTGGCCAGGAAAGTCCTGACGGAATTTGATACGATCTCACACGCTACAGTTGATTTCTATGCCCTGTTTGCCGGGCGGGAATACGAGGTGGATATTCACGCTGATGTGTCGGGTAATGGCAGTTATGATCCGCCACCCACAGATCATGCCTGGCGAAGGATCCTGACAGGCATTACAGGAAATACAATGTTGATATTTCAGCCGGATACGATGTACGAGGATGTTGCATTAACTGATCCTTTTCCGTTCAGTCAATACGATGGGAAATGGGGTGGGAAGTGGTTTAATCAAACGTTCAGTACAACAGATTCCATCCAGGCAACTATTGAGCTGGGGTGTGATAGTGTACGGGGCATGGTGGTGACCAGCGGCGCGTTTGGGAGCCCGGATACCCTGCGGCTCAATTTCAGCCAGGCTGCACCGGATAACAACTACGATCCTGTTACGGATACAGTTCGCCTGCCGGCACCCGCGCCTTTTATGGGGGAGATCATGTTTGTCAATGGTGATCTGATGGGTGACTTGTCCACGGGTGGTGTTGGTCTTTCCTTTATCGGAACGGTTGGCCGGTATCAAACCGTCGGACATTATGAGATCACCTCATTTGGCGTGCCGTTTGCCAACGGATATTTTTATATGCGGGAGCTCATGGTGAATTCAAGCGTGCCCCGAATTGTCATGCATGCGTCCATTTCTGATATTAATTGCGCGGGTGAAATGAATGGCGCCATTGGGGCATCACCTGCAGGGGGCGTAGGGCCTTTTTCGTATGCGTGGTCCACCGGTGATTCTGTAAGCTTTATTATGAACCTTGCTGCCGGTAACTATAGCATTACCGTTGTGGATACCGATGGATGTACAGCTGATGATACGTTCACGATTTCGGAGCCCTTGCCGGTTGCCATTGAATCCAATATCACAGATCCGACTTGTAACGGGGATTGTGATGGCGCTATTGATGTGACCGTATCAGGCGGGACACCGCCATACCAGTATGCGTGGAGCAACGGTGAGTCGACTGAAGATATTTCCATGTTGTGTGACGGTGAGTATAGCGTGACGGTAACGGATATGAATGGGTGCACCCAGGTTCAGACGTTTATCGTCAATCGACCGTTTATCCTCTTCTCGGAGACGGACATATTACATGTCCCGTGTTTTGGACTATGCAATGGCGGGATCGACCTGATGGTGGCCGGCGGCACGCCTCCATATACCTATCTGTGGAATACCGGGCAGACCGCTGAAGACCTGGCCTCCCTGTGCGCGGGGGAATATGTTGTCACCGTCACCGATGATGCAGGTTGTACCACGACGCGGGTAACGATGGTGACACAACCCGATTCACTCAAGGTTGACAGCATGCATGTGGTTCATCCGAGTGGGGGTATGAACAATGGGGTGGTCACTGTTTTTGCCTCTGGTGGTGTGCCGCCACTGATGTATTCCAGATTTGAATCTGGCGCGTATTCTCCATCCAATGTGTTTGAAAACCTGCCGGTTGGCGCCAGATGTTTTTTTGTCAGAGATGCCAATGATTGCCTGGCCAAATCAGACACCATTGTGCTGGAGAATGTGACATCGGTCGTTGATCCGGATATTCATATTGCGTGGTATCCCAATCCGGCTCATGATTTCATCCAGGTGGTGACCGATGTATCGGTCGAGATCAGTATTTCTGATTTGACTGGCCGAATCGTGATCCCGAAGCAAATCTTGAATGGCGAGGTCGTACCGCTACCTATCCCTTCGGGGCTATACCTGGTTCATTTTTCAACCGGAGACAAAACGGTAACCCGAAAACTGGTAAAATATTGAACGGACTCAGGCATAACTTCTGATCACCAGGAATACGATAAAGGCCAGTACACTGATGATAAATCCAAACATCAGGATGTGATAGGCATAGACCAGCAATTTGTACTTCCGCTTGAGGATCAGGCCCTGGTTGTAGATGTCGATGGTCATATTTTCAAAAATATCCGCATCGGAGGTCAGCAGATTTTTGACCCGGGCCAGGTAATCTTCCTGTGGTTGGCTGGCGATTTCTTCAAAGAAAAACAAACTGGCCTTTCGCCGGTCCGGTGCCGAAGCCCGGAGTAAAACAATCTTTGGGCGGGCTGCCAGGATGGCCAGGACCAGGGACACCAGGCAGGAAA
>AERA01000518.1_pt1 | contig 25520 bp, 14 predicted proteins | sample 267968 | NCBI WGS metagenome assembly AERA01 (sample SAMN02954363, study PRJNA61401) | activated sludge metagenome | biome: terrestrial; feature: wastewater treatment plant; material: activated biomass; isolation source: activated biomass of an industrial wastewater treatment plant | reverse complement strand
GCCGGCACTGACCTCAAGCGATGATGCCTCAGAGGTCAGATAGATCGTGAACGTACCACTGTTTTCATCACATTCAAATTCATAGACCGTCACGACCGGCAATGGATGGACATTTGCCGTGATGGAGTCAGAAGATTCACAACCTCCATTGGTCGTCACAAAAACATAATAGAAGGATTGTCCGTCAGCAGGACTGACTTCACCGGAAACAGGCTGCTGGGTGATCCGATCGTACCAGGTTCCTGTCCCCGGCACACCATTCGTGACCGCGGGCCGATACGTATCGAAATCAATGGTCTCGCCTTCACAGAGGGATGGATTCACCAGTGGAAGAAGTTGACCAATCGGGTTGACAATGAATTCGATTTCAGACCGGATACTTCCACAGCCTGAAACGGGATCGATCGCCTCGACATAGTAAGTGATCGAAGATCCTTCATTGGGTATATAAGTCAATGTATTTGTCGCGACGGGTATGCCGCCACTGGGTTGAGTGTACCAGTGAGCTTGCAAGCCGGGATCCAGGATCACCTCCAGGGTGGGACTTTGATCGCGTTCACAGATCTCGACTTCAGCCTGGACCGGTTGCGGTTGCTGGATTTGCGGGCAACTGCAATTCGGCGCGATGATCTCAATGGTAGCCGCGCATAAAGCAGTCGCATTATAAATATGCAGCGTGACAGTGGTATCGTTTGGAATGAAGGCAATGGAATCCAACCCGTTCGGATCCAGGAAAACTGTACCATGGGTGGAATAAACAGAATCGGCCGAACTGTTAAAGACAATGGTATAGGTTGAGCCACCTTCCATATTGCAATTCAGCGCTTGCAGGTTGAATGCCGGATTGTCCTGCACATTGATGGCGACAGGCAGTATATCTTCACAAATGCCCGCCCTGGCCAATACATATACTGTCAGGGAATCGCTCGGTATGAAGAAGAACGGATCCAGAATATTGGTGGAGTCCGGCGGTGTGGCCTGGTGATACGAGTACACGGCATTGCTGTTGCCGGAATCATTGATGGGTAATTGATTCAACACCAGGAAATCACCCTGGCATAATTCAACCGGCGGAAGCGAATCAAGTTCCGGCGTAGGCAAAATGAGAAACGGGACCTGGATCGCGTTGGTACAGAAAAAGTCCTCCACCAGGGCCCATAACTGGACGACGTTTTCCAGGTTGGCGCCGGTCGGGTTGAATATTTGCTCTCCGCCCTCATAGGGATTCTCATCATACCAGGTTACCTCATAAAAGGGATTGACCATAATATCATACTGCGTCAGATCGATATTGATCGCATCATACCGGCAGAGTTTCAGGGAATCCGCATCCACATCCGGTCTGGGATGGATGGATATGAATTCAAAATAGGGATTGTCAAAAGCTGAACAATCAAATTTGTCCGTGATGTTCAACTGGAAACTGATGTCTTCCCCGACGAGGAAAGCCGGCAAGGTCAGCGTGCCTGCCGCGGCATTGTACACCGGTTGTTGAATGCTATCTACACAGACCATGATCTCGGTAAAATCATCGACCACCACGGCGTTGAAATTCCACGATGGATAGCCGGGTGCGCTGAGCATGAGATCAGCCTTATATGGAGGTGTGCCGCCATTGATCTGGATATTGACATATTCTTCTTCATACGGACAATTATATACGCATATATCTCCCGGCCCCTGGACAAAAGTGGTCATATTGTAATCACAGGGATCAGAGCAAAATCCCGGTGAGGGAATCGGGAATGTATACGCACATCCGAAGTTTTCAACTTCTGTAACAGTCAGCTCCAGGTCAGGTCCATACGCCGTACCGGGATCGAGATAAAAGACACCGGGTACACCCACCTGGCCCAATATTGGGGTAATACCGCCCTGGGATACCGAAACTCTGTAGTTCGGACCAAAAAAATCACCGAGGATAGTCAGGTTAAGGACCACGCGATCATCGTAAATATCATTGGGCGTGCCGTTATTATCACATGAAACGTCAATCACGGATTCAGACAAGTCTTTATACCTGATCATCACCGAGGCGGAATCGAATGGCGGGACACACAGCGTACCATGATCGTAAAACACATAATACGTAAACAAGCCGTCGCCGTAAACGGGATGCCAGTTTGGCGGCACGGCGTTTCCATTATGAAACCAAACTCCGCCAGATTGCGGAGTGCCATTTAAGAACTGTATCAGCGGGATCGTATTCGGAAAGCTCTCGCACAGCCAAACCTCATTATATTCTCCGGCATCGGTATGCGGTACATTGATGGTCGCCGTGTCTGTTTCCACCGGGTAATATTTGCAGTCTTCATCCGGCTGGACGGAAACAATCCAAAAGTTGGTCGTATCCGAAACGGTGACGAGATAGCCATAACCGGTTTGAACGTTTTCAACGAGAAACGTATCCATGCCGTTGGTATATTCCACATCAAATGCACCCTGTGGAAGTTGGAGCCAGATATGATCGACAAAGGGCGCACAGCCTTCGCAGAAACTACAGGTGATCCCGAAATTCATCCCCACGAGGGGTAATTGCGATCCGGGATTGAAGGCCGGGCTGGCGGCCAACAGGTCCGTGCAATTGGCATAGGAAGTCCAGAGTCCGGTATCCAGAAATCGCTTGACCCATCGATATTGGATCACTGCGTCGGTCGGGCCGGTATACTTGTAAAAATCAGCATTAGCCTCTACGTGAAAGCAAGGTTCGACCTGGGGATGCAGATTGGATTGATGATTGGTGCTATTGGTTGCCCAGGTGTCCAGCGTATTGTAACCAAACAACACATCCCCGTCGTATGTGGCGACATGTTGGCTGTTCCCGCCGAAGTTATACCATACCCCGTTGCCCAAAAAATAAAACTGGTCGCCACCGGGCTCGAGATTAAATTGGCCACCCAGCGGGTGATTGACGTTTTGGGTAGTCCAGTTATTATCTGGCCCGATCACCCGGTAGGTCCATACGCCGTTATCGTTTTCGGCGCGAAAGGACATAATCGTGCCCATGGGAACAACTCCCCCTGTGCGGGTAATCGCGATCGTGCCCTCATGGTCCCCCCACAACCCCTGGTTGGAATGCTCCCAGGCATTGTCAGTGATATGGAAAACAGTGTTGGGCTCAATGTCCTGGTAGCAAATGAACCGGATCTCATCGCTCTCGGGCTTCAGGCCATTGCACGTATTCATGTCAATGGCCACGCTGAGGACAGAGAAATCGCCAGGGGCAAACGTAGTTTGACCAGACAGGGTCCGGGATAATGTGAACAGGATGATTACAAGTGGTGTAATTCTTTTCAATACCATAACCGGGGATTTTGTCGAACGAGAGAGGGATGATAAAGATATAAAACCTACAACTTTGGCACTAATGATTAGACCGATAAATCCCGGAAAAGGCTGGGTGATGAACTGAATTGGAATTTCCGATAATACCAGATGATGAAATCGGTAATATTGATAGATAGATGGTTAATATTCAACCCAATAGGAATAATTATTTGGAAAATGACCCATGACTGAGCGGCTGAATGCCCATTTCCGAGGCAAACATCCTGAAGCGGGGATCCGTCTTTAATTCGTCCAGCAGTGGATACCGGATACAATAGATCATCCCGACACATACCACACTGGTGCGATTTTGATAGACTAAGTCGAGGTGTTTGAACGCATTGTCGTAGTCTTTCAGTCCGGCATAGATGAATGAATATTCCGAGTCCAGGTTGACCTTGGGGTCGCGAAGCTGTCGCTGGTTCAATCGCTCAAGGCAATCGAGCGCCTTTTCGGTTTGTCCGGCAAGGCCATAGGCGTGTCCGAGGCTGCCAAGTCCTTTTAACGGATCTCCGATCAGGTGATGGTAATGTTCCAGGTTTTCAATGGCCTTGTCGAGTTCACCCATTGACATATAGACAAATCCTTTCCCTTCAAACGCGCGACGAAAATTCGGATTGAGTTCAATCACCTTGTCAAATTCAGCCAGGGCTTCGTCATATCGCCTGGCAAAGGCGAACGCATCGGCCAGCGAGCACATTAATGCGAGGGAAAAGGGTTCCAGCTTCAACGCATTTCCCAGGCGGCGGATGGCGCTGTCGAAATCTCCTTTGGCAATCATCAGCATCCCATAGATCTGGTGCAGCATCGGGGTATTGAGCCCCAGTGATTCTGCCTTTTGCAGGGAAGTTTCAGCGCCTGTAAAATCCCAGTTTTGCAGAAACTTGATCGAGGCCAGTGCCAGGTGGGATTCTGCATGATTGGGATCAATTTCAATCGCTTTCAGCGTAAAATCCTTGGCGCGCGAATACGCCTCGGCGTAGGGCAGCATTCCGGCAGAGCCCATGAACGTGTAGCAATGGGAAAGCATACAATACGCGGGTGCAAAACCCGGATCAAGCTGAATGGCAGCCTCCATGGCCTGGATCGCTTTCTCAATACCTTCCGGAGTTGAGGTATTCCAGTGGTATCGGCCCTTCAGGTACAGATTATAGGCTTCGATATTATCAGTTGATGCCTTGACAATGGGTTCGTGGCCAGGAATTCCAGGAGCTTCTCTTTTACCGGAATGGATATAGAATTTTTCCTTCAGCCCGGATACAATGCGCGAGGATATTTCATCCTGCACCTTGAATATATCGTCGAGGTCGCCATCAAAAGTTTCAGACCACACATGATAGCCATCTGTCGTATTGACCAGTTGCGCATTGATGCGGACTTTATTTCCGCCGCGACGAACACTACCTTCCAACACGGCCGTGACGCCGAGTTTCTCTCCGATCTGCCGTACATCCAGGTGCTGATCCCGTAATGAAAAAGAAGAAGTGCGGGAACTGACTTGCAATCCGTCTACCCGGCTCAGCGCATTCAGGATTTCTTCAGCCACGCCATCGCTGAAATAATCGTTTTCCGGATCGTTGCTGAGGTTAACAAATGGTAATACCGCGATACTGCGCTCTTCATGACTCAATTTGGCCGTATCGGAGATCACGGGAACAGCCAGGCCTTCATTCAGGATGGCAAACACTTCCATTTCACGGCTGACATTCTTCAAATGAAACCGACCCATGGATTGTGTTCGGATACCTGGCTGGTTTTTAATTTCATCGAAAACCTTTTCGGATACCAGCACAGCGCCCGGTGAGGAGAGCGATTCAATCCTCGAGGCGACATTCACGCAATCACCATACGCGCCGTGTTCGTCGACTGTGACGTCACCCTGGTGCAGCCCGATGCGCATGGGCACGACAGGTTCCCGGGTAAGGGCATATTGCATCTCAATGGCGCATTGAACAGCATCATTCGCGCACTGGAACAGAGCCAGCATCCCATCGCCGTAGTAATGGACGATCCTGCCGCGATGGTTTTCGACGGCGGCATCGGTCACCTCGCGCATCCGGTCCCGCAAGCGGCGGGCGTGTGTTTCATTTTTTTGCATCAGGGCAGTAAAGCCCTGCATGTCGGCAAACATGATAGCGGCGAGCTGCCGCTGATGTGGCGAATGTTCAGAAGGCTTGAGCATATACCCCTTCCACAGGGAAGCGATACCGAAGATACGACCATCGGGGCAAGAGGTCAATTGCCATAAATGGGGGATATGGTCGTCAGAATTTATTCTTCATGCGTCGGCTGAGTGGAACGAGCAGCCCCGTATCCAGCAGGATATTGGCAGCTGAACCAGATCGCCGCAATGCGGTTATCCGGTCAATATTCACTACATAACTTTTATGGGATCTGAAAAACTGGCTGGGGGGCAAAAGATCCGCCACCCGGGCAAGGGATTTGGCCATAATATACCGCCTTGACCGTGTGAATACTTCGGTGTAATTGCCGGATGCTTTCAGAAAAATAATATCATCGGCTGGAATGCAATCATATCCCTTTCGCGTATTGACCAATAATTTCTCAATGCTAATGACTTCAGCGGGTTTCATCTGTTTACTGTTTTCGACTGTCTGCAATTGCCTTGAGCCTGCATATCGTTCCAGAGATAGAATTATGGCGGATTGCATGGGTTATATTCCAGCCAGGCTATTCGGCGGGCTGCGGTTCAGCGAAAATAAAATCATCCATGACCGATACATCAACCCCGGCACCATCATCCGGTCCCAGCGCATCGCTTCCATACCGAATCCGGATATGATGAACAACAGGCTGATCGAAATACACAGCAAGAAATACATGACCCTCATTCAACACAGGCGTGCTGTACGCCCCCAGAGAATTGCCATTAATATCGAAGAATTCAAAAGCATCATTCTCTTCCGTATCCACGTCGATATACACGGCACCGAATCCTTGCACGACAGCGGGAGTTGAGGTGCCCGGAACGTAAAACCGGATATCCGCGATATTGCTGCCGAGTGGTGAGAAAATTCGCTCGCCGGAGAAAGGTGGAAAAATGGATGTGTATTGCGGATTGATATTCCCGAAAGCGGAAGGTGTCTGGGTTGGATTCTGCAGATCCGCACTCACGGCCAGGCTCACACCCGGCGTGGTGAATTCAATCCCACGCGTTTGACCCGTCATGGGATCGTTGAAGAAATTGCCGGGATATGCATTCGGGACCGCCACGTCATCGGGTAATCCATCCCAATTGATTTCCCTTCGACCTGAAGTTTGCGTGCCGGAAAGGTTCCCATTGTTGGGCCCAATCAGTGCGCGGAATTCATCCATGGCGGATTGGATCTGGTCACTGGCAGTGATGACTTGTGGTTTTTTGGCGTCTTCCTTTTCGCAACCGGAACTGGCCAATGCGAAACAGGTGATCATGATCATGACTATCGCTCCTGGTTTCATGGTCTTATCGATTGGGGATTATTGAATGACAATCTGTTTTACAAACAGTGAACCGTGTTGATGAAGGACAAGGGAATAAATGCCGGGAGGGAGTCCGGACAGGTTATATTGTGCACCACTGTTGCTACGGTTCGTGGCTTCGATTTTGCGCAGTTGCCCAGTTTGATCATAAAGGCTGATGGAATAGTTGTAGACATTACCCGGAATATCAATATGGAGTGGACCTAATGTTGGATTTGGAAACGCATTCCATTCAATGGCCGGAACTGTTTTGGCGGAACTGATCACTTCCGGCTGGAATTCATACGGGCCGAGATCAATTACCCCCTCTGATGGACTGGATGGATCGGCAAATCGTGGATTCATATCCAGGTCCTTTACAACTGAGGTGGGCACATCAGTTTTATTGCCCGCATCAATCGCAGGTGAATCTTTTTGCAAATGCAAATCGCCCAATGTATGTGCCCCATTAACTGGAGCGGGCTCGACAAACAAGGGGTGGTCAATGAGGTTGCCTTCACCTGTGAATCCATTTTGAATAATGCTGTATTGAACATCAGCATCTGCATTGTTAAAAGAAAGACCACTTCCGAATTGATTGTCCCAAAAGATGCTGTTCCGGATGGTGGCGGCAAAACTGCCCGTTCCAATATTGGATAATCGCATCGCGCCGCCGGTATTACCGGTAATGGTGGAATTGATGATACGCGGTTGGCAAGCGCCGGTTCCGGTGCCAAAAAAGGAAATGGCTGCGGAGAACGGGCTATCATTTCCATATACCAGGCAATTGATGAGCTCAGGAGAACAGGTTGCACTATGGGCCACGCTGCTGATAGCTCCGCCACCGGCCGTAAGACCTGAGTTGCCGGCCAGAATGCAGTTGATCAGGGTCGGGCTGGCCACGCCACCTTCATCTGTATAGTTCATCATGCCACCGCCACCGGCAGCCATATTGCTGAGTATATTGCATTGAATGAGTTGTGGACGCGCTATACCACCGGCACTTGCATAATTGAAAAAACCGGCACCACTTTCTGTCGAGATATGATCGCGGATGACACAGTTGGCAATGACCGGATTGCTTCGACCGCCGGAGGCGTTGTTAAAGATCCCGCCCCCATAGGCATCGAACCCTTCAGCGCCGGTACAATTGCCCCACAGGATGCAAAAGCCATCCAGGCGTGCTGTGTCGGATACATGATCAAAATAAACGACATGGAAGAGGTTGTCCGATACATCCTCCGGCACACCTACATCCCCTGAAAGCATGGTCAGGAATAATTTTGGATTCCGTTCCGCCCACTGTCCTTCTGTCCCGGCCACCCCGGAGAATCCGCCGTATATCCGCACATCCTTGTGAATATAAAAGGTCAGGCTCCGCAAGGTATCCGGTCCATGCTGACGGGTGGGAAAATAATTGCCGGTGGACACACAGATGGTGTCTTCCGGTGCCGCCAATTCAATCGCAGTTTGTAAGTCGGTAAAGGCGTCGGTCCACGAGGATCCGTCTGACAGCCCGGTGGCAAAAATGTTGACATAGAATACCCTGGCCTGAACGGCTGACAAGGAGAGTGTCATGACCAGGATCAGGATGCCCCGGCATGCATGTGTGGATAGGTTGCGGTTCATTGGAAATACGGTTTATGCCGGATGCGATCAATTTTTGCATCGTTGGCAATCCAAAGGTCAAGCTGTGGCCAGTGGCAGCCCTCTGGAGAAACCTGTAACTTGAAAAATCAAGGTTTTCCTATACCCGGTATGAGAATGGAATGCGGGTCATGCTTTAGCAGTTTCATTCCGGCGGGTAAAATTGATCGTCACGGTTGTCCCTTCCCCGGTAGCCGAAGCGATATCGAGGAATCCGTTGAGTGTATTCACGCGATTATGGAGGCTGCCTAACCCAAGTCCGCCATGTGAAAGACTGTGTGACACATCAAATCCCCGTCCGTCATCCTCCACCACCAGGCTGAATTCCCGACCCATTTGGGTAAACTGGATCAACACATTTTTGGCTGCTGCATGCCTGACGATATTGGTGAGCAATTCCTGGATGATGCGATAAAGGGTCAGTTGCTCCTCCGAATCCAATTGTTCCAGTTGGGCATTGAATTCCAGGTTGCATTCGATCCGGTTTCGGGTGAGTTGATTGATGCACAGATCGCGAATGGCGGGTTCGAGTCCTTGCCGCAAGAGTTTTGCGGGCATCAATTCGTAAGATGTACGGCGTAATTCCGAAGTGGTGTCTTTCACCATGTCGCGCAATTCGGACAGGTATTTCTGGTTTGCATTATTATTTGCGGTGTTGGATCGGAGGAATTCAATATGGGCGGAAATACCACTCATCATGCTGCCGATCCCGTCATGAAGATCGCGTGCGATGCGATTCCGTTCCCGTTCCTGGGTTTCCAGGGATGAGGCCAGGGCGGCCAGTTCTTTCTCTTTTTCAAGACGCTCGGTTTCCTGCCGGTGAATTACTTTGTCCTGCTCGGCAATCCGATGGGCCGAACGGGCCCGGTTCCGAAAATAAATGAAGGACACCACGGCCAAGGCCCCGATCAGCACAGCTAACAAGGTTGTAAATTGACGATTCCGTTTTTCCTGGTCTATCCGGATCCGCTGCTGCTCAATTTCATGATCCTTCTGTGCGGTCTCAAACTTGATATTCAGTTCGGCGATATGGCCCGTGCTTTCCGCAGACAAAAGTTGTTCCCGAAGCCGGCCATGTTCTTCAAGGTACGCAAGCGCTTCGTCGAGATCACCCCGCGCTTTAGCGTTTTGATAGAGCGCCCGCGTCATACCGGAAATTTGAATGGCATTGCCTGAGGTTTTGGATTTGTCATACAACTCCAGCAATAGATCATGAGCTTCCTTCAGCCGGTTTGACTTGTTGAGAAATTCATACAGTTTCATGCCGAAGCCCACCTGGTTGGCCAGCGAACTATTTTCCTTGGAAAAGGCATACACTTCCCTGAGTTTTTGTTCGCGCTCAGCCGGCGGAGCATCTTCCAGTTGAAGAAAGGAATCAAAATGCGCCATGAACGATTCAGGTGACGCCTTCTGATAAAAACTGGACATCGCCATCGTATCCAGGTATGGCAGGTACCGGGGATCATCCCGGCGAGCATAAAACGAGATCACGGAGGCCAGGGCAAACATGCGCGAATAATCATCCGCCTGGCTCAGCCGGTACCCTTTCAGAATATATTCTTCAGCCTTTTCATAATTCGCCAGGCTCGTATAGATCTGGCCAACGTTCGTGTAGGATGAGGCGATGAAATAAGGATCGACACTATGCTCAGCGAGGTCGATGGTCTTTTGATAATAGATGAGCGAAGAATCCTGGATATCGTTTTGATCGAAGACAGTCGCTTTCATAAACAGGGATCGCAGCAACAAGTCCTTGTCATCAATTCGTTCGCTTAGCTGAACAGATCTGTTGACGTAGTGTAATGCCGCTGCTGTAGCCGATTGCATCTTCTGACAATTGGCCGCAATGTTGAGTGCTTTGATCAACAGTTCTTCATTCCCTTGTTCTGGTGCTGTTTCCAGGATTTGAAGGACGAATTCCATCGACTTTTTTGGCGTCTTCAGCTTGTATTCCGCTGCCGAATCCAGCAGCGCAGCCATGCGCAATGCTTCTTTTTCAGAAAGCTTCTGGCCTGACATGTCCAGTGTGATGATTGGCATCAGACTCAGGACCAAAAGGAGGCAACGGAGATTCATATGGAAAACTGTTCATCAAAAATAAATCGACCCCCACAGTTTCCACTCAAGGAAAACCTGTATTTATATTGCCCCATTCCCGTTTTTTCATCAATTGGCAAACCCAACAACACGAACTCAACGAAGAGCCCTCTTACTTCTTACTTCTTACTTCTCTCTTACTGTCTTACTGTCTTACTGTCTTGCTGTCTTACTGTCTTGCTGTCTTACTGTCTTACTCTCCTACACCAACGCGTGCGTAATCGCCACCCGCACCAACCCCGCGGTATTTCGTACGCCGAGTTTATTCATCATGTTATGCCTGTGCGTTTCGACGGTGCCAATGGAGATAAAAAGTTTTTCAGCGATCTCCGCGGTGGTCAGTTCGTCGATGATCAGGCGCAGGATCTCTTTTTCCCGACGGGACAGGGTAGGCAGGAATTGGGAGGAGCCTTCTTTTTTTACTGTTTTCCCCTGCATACCGGCCAGGAGAACATCCGTCAGGTCATCACTGAAAAAGGTGCCGCCCGCGTGCACTTTCCGGATGCATTGTTCCAGTTCTTCCTTGCCGCAATTTTTCAGCAGGTAACCTTTGGCCCCGGCTTTGATCATGGATTGCACGTGCGGAAAATCGGCGTAGATACTAATGGCAATGACCTTGACCTCCGGGAAGCGGAGGGCAATCTGCTCGGTGCATTTGATCCCGTCCATCACCGGCATTTCGATGTCCATCATGGCGACGTCGATGGTTTGCCGGGTAAGTTGTTCCAATGCTTCCTGACCATTTCGCGCTTCCGCAGCGACCTGAATGTCCGGCAGATCCTGGAGCAATAGCTTTATGCCTTTCGTGACCACCGTGTGGTCGTCGGTCAGGAGCAGACGGATCATGAGGGAAAATTAGGAGGAAAAGGGGAAATGGTTTAGTTAGGCTAAGGCTAAGGCTGAGGCGAAGGGTAGTACTAGTGTGCTGCAGGTACAAGTCTGCCCTGGGTTGGCGTCCCCGCCAACTTGTCAGGATGCCAGACACCAGATCGATCAACGACATTGATCGCAGATGGTCATAATAAATATGGATGATTCGCAATAAACAACGGGTGTAAATCTGTTATTATAAAATATCCTTGATCAAAACAATTGGTATAACCAATGATGTTGTCCTGCCCAAGACAGCAATGGCTGCTATTTATTTTTTTAACCCTTTATGGAAATAGCCTGTTTGGAAATCATTCAGTTTCCACATCCGCAGTTTGTTCACCTTTCATCATTGAATCTGGCTGTCCGACAGCTTTTGTCAATATTCTGGATCCCGGGATTGTCTGTACAGCGGATGATCCTTTCCAGTTGAATGTGAAAGTGACAGGTTTGTTTGGTGGATACGAAATCAGGTGGTATGGCTCCGGAGTTAGCGATTCGACCGGCTGGTTTGAACCGGCCCAGGCAGTGGTGAGTCAAACCGTCGTACATGTCATCATCAGGCAAGGTATTTGCACCTGGTCTGATTCATTGCGGATCTGGTTGGTGATGAATCCTGTTGCTTCTTTTGAGTTGACCGGAATGCCTTGTGTGGATAGCGCATTGACCTTACAATGGACCGGCTATGCCTTCGGGACTTCGGATTGGCAGTGGAATTTTGATGAAGCAAGCGTACTTTACTCCCCTCCACCTTTTCCCTGGCATGTCATGGAATTGACCTGGAGCCAACCGGGAAGTTATACGCCGGGCATATTTCTGGATTATTATGGTTGCCATTCCGATTCATTTGTGTATCCGATTGAAATCGGGATTTATCTCGATACACCGGAGGTAAGGTGTGCACTTCTTGATTATAACACAATCGAAATTGCCTGGGAACCAATGTCCGGAGCCAGCGAATATGTGATCTCCAGCGAATTTGAGACCACAGTGACAGACCAAGCGAATTATTCGCTGCAATTCATTCCGGACAATACTGAAGTTCAATTTGAGATCTATGCACAGGGCCCAATGGCTTGTAATGTTAGTCCGACAGCCATAATATCATGTGCAACTCTGGATTACATCGAGCCACAATTTTTCATTCCCAATGTTTTTTCGCCCAACCACGATGGATTGAATGACCGGTTTTTTATCCAGGCCAATTCGCCAGTCAAAACAATCCAATCCTTTCAAGTATTTGACCGCTGGGGGAATATGGTATTTGGTGTCAGTAATGTATCGCCCAACGAGGCTTCGCTTGGATGGGATGGCAAATTTCGGGGTCAACCTGTGCATCCCGGAGTTTATGCTTATCGCGCCGAATTGGCAACGATTTATGGAACGATTATTTTGGAAACGGGTGATGTAACGTTGATCCGATAGGATTTCGCAATGGCTTGGTGAGTATTTTTTTGAAAAAATAGTTTCAATCTTCCAGGCGAATTAAGTATATTTCTGAAGTAAAGACCTGGTATATGAATAAGCTATTTACCCTCGTTTTCCTGCTTTTTGTGCTGACATCGGGTCACGCGCAGAAATTTTCGGTCGGAGCAGAATATATTCCCGGTTTTTCAAACGTAACCAGTCCCGGTCCCTATTTTGACAGGAATGAGGGTTTTGCCTTTTCGCACCAGTTATTTCTGAATGTGGGGGTGGAGTTGAATCAACGGTTGACCCTCATCGGAGGCGTCGGGTATATGACCACATCCGAATTGCAGAGTTGGCTATTTCCAACAGCGGAATTTCAGGAAATCAACTCCCGGCTGAGTTACCAGCACTATGTGGCGACCACTGGGATCAAGTACAATTTTGGACAGGTATATGTTCGTCCGGAAATCGGTATAGGAGTGACAGGTGATGTGCGATTTCGTCAGCGAATAAGTCATTCCGATGGAAACATCACCGTCTTCCATGATAAATCTCCCAGGGAAATCTACAGGCTCACGAATACCGTTATTCCGGTTTCTTTTTCATTTGGGCATGAAATCACCTTTAACGGGCTCAGCATGGATCTGGGCGTGAAAGGGTATTATTTTCTGAACAAATTAAAAACCGGGGCAGCACTTTTGCCGGAGCATGCCTATGGATTTGGGTTTCTGTTGGGTTTTCGGATATGATCTTATTCAGGGCGTAGGCTGCGCCTACGTTTGAAGGGCGGGTGCAACACGCCCCAACTTGCTGATGAGGTAATTCTTTTAAGATAGCATTCCCGCATTTCGGTTTACACTTGCAGGGCAGCTTTCCCGACAAACATCCCCGAAAGGATCTGGATCCCCAGCAGATGATTCATCAGGGCATCTTTTCTGACCAGTGACACCGGATCCTTATCCGCTTCATATTCCCGGATGAACTGATGGATCCGTACGGGATCAAATAATCCGGCTTCGCGCACGGCAGCATCGTTCAGATATTCATCGATGAGCACTTTCAACGCTTTCTTTTTCTTCAGTTCAGTATGTGCGGGGGGTGACATGAACGCAAATTTTTCACGCTCATACAACACTTTCGGGAGGATATGCTTCATGGCTTCGCGCAAAACCCATTTCTCTGTATTGCCTTTGATCCGTATATGCGGTGGAATGTCACGCGCCATTTCCGCGACATGGTGATCGAGGAAAGCCGGTCGTGATTCCATGGAATTGGCCATATCCACGCGATCACCACCCCAGTTGAGGATCTGGCACTCCAGCATGGTCTTGATCCAGGTGTACTGCGACTTGTCCAGCGGATGCCGGCCATCAAGCTGATCTTTCTCCAGCGAATCGGCTATGGCTTCAATCGGATCATATCCCTTCAGTTCGTGCAACACATCATCACTAAGTAATGGCCGCGCGATTTCCAAGGTCTGCATCCACGGCTGTATCCAGGAAGGCGTAAAACCGCAAATAGCATCGAGTGCGGGATGATTGACCGATTCTTCAGAGAGAATCGCGCCCTTGAATAGTTTATTGGACTCATCCATAGCCTGCCGGTGACTGTCCATTTCCGCTTTGGTTAAATTGGAGGATCCGTTTCCGGTATTCCATCCATGCAAGAACATGTCCCGCTTGAAGGCGGGATAGCCACCGAATAATTCATCCGAGCCTTCACCGGTCACGACAACCCGGTAACCACTTTCATTGACCTTCTTGCTCATGCACCACTTCGCGACACCTAACGTATTGTAAAAAGTACGTTCAGCATGCCAGAGTGTTTTGACATAGTTATCTCCATATAATTCATCCGCAGTGAGATTGATCTGGACCTGGTCGGCACCGACCTTATCCGACATCTCCTTCGCGATATGCGATTCATCGTAATCCTTATTGTCAAAACTGATCGTAAAGGCTTTCACCGGTGATTGCTGCATGGATGAAGCCAGCCCCAACATGGAACAACTATCGATCCCACCGGAGAGATAACAGCCCACAGGCACATCCGCTTCCAGGCGATGTTTCACCGCCTCCACCAGTTCTTCCTGCGTGCGGCGGATATGATAGGCTTCATTTTTTTCAAGATCCCGTTCGTGCGCACGGGGAAAATCCATGTCCCAGTATTTTCGCTCTGTCACCTCCAGCCGATCCCCATTTCGCTGAACGATCAGCATATGACCCGGCTTGAGGGCATGAATATTTTCAAATGCCGTGGTGCCGGGCACCATCGTGTGCATCAGTTGATGAAGGACCGCTTTGCTATCCATTTTTGCATCGATATCCGGATTTTCGAGAATCGATTTGATCTCGGACCCCCAGTAGAGCACATCGTTTTTTACGGCATAGAATATGGGCTTGATCCCGAAGCGATCCCGGACGAGGACCATGCGATCTTGCTGTCCATCATACAAGGCAATGCCGAATTCACCGCGCAAATGATCGACGAAATCAAGACCATGTTTCCGGTATAACGGTAAAGCGATCTCGCTATCGGATTTGGTGTTGAAGGAAAAACCTTCAAGTCGCAGATTGGTCCGAATGCGTTTGTAGTCATAGAATTCGCCATTGACGATCATTACATTTTTACGGTCCACACTATAAAGTGGTTGATCCCCGGTTTCCAGGTCGATGATGGACAATCGGGCATGCCCCATCGCCAGGCCGGTGTGATTGTCGATATGATAGCCATATCCATCCGGGCCTCGGTGATGAAGGGTTTGAATCATTTTCTCCACCCGCAACGGCGCGTCAGGCTCCAGGCCACGGGCATTCCAGTATCCGGCTATTCCACACATTAGCTATTCAGTATTTTTTCGTTATCAATTTTATTAAATCGGTTCAGGATGGAAATGAACAGCGCCTGTCGCACAAACACCGCACCGTGCGCTTGCGTGAAGTACAGGTTGTGATGCGTTCCATCCAGGATGGGATCCAGTTCGTCCAGCCGCGCGAGGGGATGTAACACCACCGCGTCTTTTTTCAGTTGCGTATTTGCATCAAGTTTGAAACGCGAATCGAGTGATTTATAACTGTCGCCCAGGAAGGCGATGGAGTTCATGTAGATGACATCGAGTTGATTGACCACTTCATTGATGTCATGGGTGATCAATACTTCAATGCCGGATTGTTTGACCATCGAGGTCAGCTCTTCACCCAGCGGATCAGCCATTTCGGAGATAATCGAGATCTGCCGGATATTGTCCTTAAAGAGCAGCGACATCCGCAGGAAGCTGTTGACGGCCCGCATGCTCCCTGGTGTTCCAAGTATCCCCAGGTGAATTTTTTCCTCAGGCTGGACGATGCCTTTCAGCGCGGGCTTCCATTTCAGGATCGCAAACCAGTCGGCCAGGGATTGCGTCGGATGTTCCCCGGATCCATTGCCCGCATTGATCAGTGGGATGCGCAGGTTTTGCATCATTTCGTCGATGGCGCTGGTCTCCGTATGACGCATGACGACGCAGTCTGCATAGGCGTTGAACATCTCGCCGATATCGGAGAGTGATTCCCCTTTGGCAGCACCGGTGGTGGATCCTTCGGGGATGGAAATAATTTTTCCATCGAGTCGCAGGACCGCGCTTTCAAACGATAGCCGCGTACGCGTGCTGGCTTCGAAAAATGCCGTGATGATCAACTTGCCATCCAGCGGATGATTTTTAGCGATCTCCGAACTCTCCAGCAGGGCAGCGAATTTGCAGACCTCCAGGACGAGTTCCTTGTCAAATTGATTGACCGATAATACGCTTTGCCCGGTCAGTCGTTTGAGGATGCTGAAATCGATCTTCTCACCCTTGATCAGCTTCCCGGGATCGGGATGTAAACCTTCAGACTCGAGTGGATCTATCACAGGTGCATCCGCTGGTCCGTTAAATTTTTCAGTTACCACAGTTTTTTGGTTTTAACGTCTTTGAAAAACAACACGATCAAGGTCAGGGCCGCCACACCAATTCCGGTAAGAGCCAATGTAATGAGCGTGCTGAAAAAAGATTCTGTGAAATACATATCGTCAGGCTTCAATGCCTTTTTCGTTCAATAAATGCCATTCAAACTTCGCCGGCCAGATCAATGTGCAGGAAACCACGGTGATCATTGAAACCGCCGCGCCGATCAGGGATGCGGTATACCAGCCTACCCAGAAATACGCGACCAGGCCGATTATTGTTCCGAACAGCATGCCGAAGAACGCGCCCAGCGCATTCGCTTTTTTCCAGAACATGCCGGTCGCAATGGGCCAGATCGTGCTGCCCACCATCGGCCCGGCAAAGAACAGAACAGTAGCCAGTGTGCCGATCCGCGGCATGCAGAAAGCCCAGGCCAATACACCCAGTCCAATGATGATCATCGAGGATACTTTGCGCAATAATTTTTCTTTCGCTTGCGGATTGATCATTTTCCGGTAAATGTCTTCCGTGATCAGATCAGATGTCGCCGCCAGCAAGCTGTCGATACTTGATGCGAGGGAGCAAAAGAAAACCGCGAATACAATAATGGCCCCAGCTTTGCCTAACACATGCGCTGAGACCAACGGCCCTACCATGTCCGGGCTCGTGATATTGATGCCCAGTGAAGAGGTCGTCAGTGCGATAAATCCCGCCGCCAGTGGAACGGGCAACCAGAAGAATCCGGCCAGCGTATACGCCTTTCTCCCCACATCCTGTCGCATGGCAAAAGCACGACTCCACCAGACATTACTGTGAAAGACCTCTCCGAGGCCAAACAACAGATTGTTGAAGACTGCCATGATCGCAGCCGGCATCAGCGCGTTAAGCAGCATGGGCTTGTCTTGCAATACATCCCTGTGGATCGTCCCAAAATCAATCTGCGTCAAAACACCAATCCCGACGATCACAATGCCGATGAGAATGATAAGGGATTGAATGTAGTCCGTTCCAATGACCGCATACAGCCCACCGAATAGGGTATAGGCCACACAAACCACCAGGATCACGGTCATTCCCCATTCATACGGAATGCCGGCAATCGCGTTCATCAGGATACCACCGGCCATGCCCATACTGATCAGCCAGGTGAAACCATAAAAAATACTGATGGCCATAAACAGGTACCAGGTGGCTTTGCCATAGCGCAGTCGAATGAAATCACCACTGGTATATCCGTTTGGCATCAACTGTCGTATTCGTTTGGCCAGTGGTGCAAAAAGGAATAATCCAAAGGACGCGGTCGCGTAGGCAATCATTCCCCACATGCCTAACTGTAAAGCAAATTGTGGAGCGAGCATCGTAGTGTTCGAGGTCACCCAGGTGGCCATGGCTGTTGCCGCACCAAACGCGAGACCGACATTTCGGCCCGCCACCATATAGCCTTCCATGGATTTGGCTTTCCGACCCCAGTACAAACCCAGCAGGATCCAGATCACACCCAGTATGGCCAGCAGGATCCAGCCGGATGTGGGGGAAAGGATATAGGACTGATGTTCTTCCATCAGGCTATGGTTTTCCGGTTTTGCCGCGTGCCCTGCACGACGACGAAGACTGTAAGCAGGAAAACAAATCCACCGATACCGGCCAGGGTCAGGGCGAGTGACAGCGATTGATGTTTGACCGTGAGTCGAATCGGGTCAGACCAATCTCCTGTCGCTGCGCGAACGCGATAATAATACTGACCATCCTTCAATCCGGATACGAATGTGGCCTGGTCCGGACCGGCATAGATCGTGCGCGTGATGCTGAATAATGAATCAGTGGATTGCTGCACCTCAAACTGGCTCCCGGTTTCGGAAGTCCATTCAAGCGTTACATAGCCGTCAGCGGTAAAGAGATCGTTTGAGCCGGGAGAAAATTGCACACCGTTGGCCAGAGCTGTCGCTCCGGAGAACCACAACATGGCTAGTATATGTACAGCTATGTTCTTGCCGTGTAAAACCAATTACGCTGGCTCGATAGGCGTTTTGTTTACGTAATGGGAACGGTATGCCTCCGCGAATGTTGCCAATAGGCTGAAAACTATTGGTAAATCATTGGTTTTGAGGGAAATAAAAAAGGCGCCTCAAGAGAAGCGCCTTTTCGCAAATGCAATTCAGGATTTAGTAGCCCGGGTTCTGCTCGGCGGCTAATACTTCATTTGTATTCAATTCGGATTGCGGGATCGGCCATACAAACCGGAAATTATCCAGCGCGATCATCACCCTGGATTGATCTCCCGTGAAAGTTCCGTTTGCATCATAGGCTACACCATAGCCCCAGCTGGCAAACGTGGTATTCGTATAGCCCACTTTTGCAGGAATACCACCTGTGGAAAACGTAGCATCATACGCCAGGCGATGGATATCAGCCCAGCGACGTCCTTCGCCTGCAAATTCAATGCGACGCTCTTTCAGGATGGCATCCGTCAATGCATTTCCGTCCGCAAAGTCAGCCAACACGTACGAGTCGGCGGGATCAACAGCGCGGTCACGGACCATGTTCAGGTGATCCAGGCCATTTTGAAGTTGGCCGGAACGCGCATATGCTTCAGCGGCATTCAGCAATACTTCCGCATACCGGATGATCGGGTTGGAATCATCCTGTGTGGTGATATTGCGATACTTGTTGGAGAAATACGCGCGACCATTGTTTTTCACCAGTTGGGTGCGGCGTTTGTCATTCTCCAGCCACCAGGGTGCATTGTACAGGATCGGGCTGATCGCGACCAGTGCACGGCCTGGCGCCACTGAATACATCACTGGCAATGCGCCATTTACACCCGGATTGTCAGATGAACTGTTCTCGATGGAGAAAATGGACTCCGTGTTATTCGCGTAGCTGGCAAACGGACCTTCCGGCTCGGCAGTCAGGGCATATGCACCAAGGCCACCGGTGAGTTTGGCGGCTTCTGTGATGACATCATTCCATCGACCCATGTGCTGGTAGATGCGTGTTTTCAACGCGATCGCAGCGCCTTTGGTCGCCCGGGAGATTTTCAAGCCGGCATCACGAGTTTCCGGTAAATTGGCTTCTGCAAAATTCAGGTCCTCCAGGATGCGGGTATAGCATTCGCCCACACTGTTTCGACCCTGGACGCGGGCCTGCTCCAGGCTGGATAATGTATTCACCGGAAAATCGCGATAGGGTACACCCGGATGCGATGCATCTCCGGTAAAAGCATACGGTCTGGCAAAATGGACCAGCAACTCATGATGCGCCAGGGCCCGCAGGAAACGCGCTTCCCCTTCGTACTCCATGGCTTTCGCCGCGGTGATCACCCCATTCGTGGCGGCTGTCGCCACCCCTTCCGGGATCAGGTTCGCCAGGTTGATCAGTCCATACAGCGTTTGCCAATGGTAGTCATTATTGGCCGTCGTCGGGGTATAAGTACCGTCATACGTAAACGCATAAAATGCGGCCACGTTCAACATGTCCTCACCCCGCATGTCGCCTTGCTCCGTACTGGCCGCACCAAACGGATAACCCCGTACGGCACCACCGGCATAGAAGCCACTTTGCGCGGCATTGTACACGCCGACCATGGAAAGCTCGCATCGTTCCGGCGTGGAAAACGCATCTGCTTCAGTCAGCCGGTTATACGGACTCAGTTCTGTGACCTCATCGCATCCGGCTAATCCTATCCCGGCGATCACCGCAAGGAACAGGAAGTATGATTTGAAAATATTGTCTTTCATGTTTTTTGTTTTTGTCGGCATTAGAAGCCTAATGTTAAACCTGCGGTAATCACCCGTTGCTGCGGATTTCCGTTGAAGTCTTCACCGAATCCGGCATTCGTACTGAAACTGGTGCTGGTTTCCGGATCCAGTCCGGAGTATTCGGTAAACGTCAGGATATTGGTCGCATTGACATACACGCGCAATGTTTCAATATTGGCCTTCTGGCTGATGCGCCGCGGCAGGGTATAGCCAATACCGATATTCTGCACTTTCAGGAAATCGCCTTTCTCGACAAAGCGTGTGGACGCAAAGTTGGGCAGGTTGATGAAGTTGTCCTGATCCTGGCGCACACGTGGTGTCATGCCATCACCCGGATTTTCAGGGCTTTGCCAACGTCCCAGGATCTCGGTGCTGTTGTTGCTGAAGCTTTGCGTCAGCAGGTCAGCGCGGGTACGGTTCATGATCATATTCCCGCCGGAGAACCGGAGGAAGATATTGATGTCAAAATTGCCCACCGAAATGTTGTTGTCCATGCCACCGTACCATTTTGGCAATGCGTTGCCCAGGATTTTACGGTCAGCAGTTGATGACAGTGAGCTGGTCGTGCCCAGGTCGTCCGGGTTATTGGGATCAAATGCGTAGTAGGTCAGGTTGGCAATATTGCCTTGTACCAGGGAGCCATCGGCTTTGTAATACACCGGGTTTCCGTTTGCCGGGTTCACACCCCAGTATTCATAGCCATAGATCGCGCGCAGGGATTCATTTTCACGAATGATATTGTAGTCCGTGATAATGTCCTGACCATCCACCAGTGATTTTACTTCCACTTCCTGTGTGGTGAAATTGATGGAGGTGTTCCACCGCACTTTAGGCGCACGGACCACATCATAGTCCAGCGTGAGCTCAAGTCCGGTAGCCAATACGCGGCCAATGTTCCGGTTGATCACGTTCCCGGGAATACCTACAGACGGAGGTGTCGGCGCGGCCAGGATCAGGTCATCATTGTCTTGCTGGTAATACGCGAAGATCAAACCCAGCCGGTTGTCAAACAGTCCCAGGTCAAAACCGAAATCAAGCTTTGTTTGGCTTTCCCATTTCAGTTCGTCATTCCCAAAATTGTTATACGCGATACCGTTTTGAGAACCATACTGACCGGCGCCGTAGCTGCCCAATGCAGGATAATATCCAATGTTGGTATTACCCGCTTCAGCATATGAACCGCGGATCCGGAAATCGCTGATCACATCACGCATGCCATCCCAAAATGATTCTTCGGAAATACGATAGGCAAAGGAAGCGCCCGGGAAAAAGCCTTGCTTGTTTTCTTCAGGCAAGGAAGACAACTTGTCAAGACGACCGGAGACGCCGATGTAATATTTGCCGGCAAAATTGTAGAGTGCCCGGAACAGGTAGGATGAAATGCCGAGCTCATTCAGATCACCATTGGCAAACTCATTGGCATAGGTGCCACTGATCACGTTTTCCTGGAAGAAACGATCTGACAGGTCGGATACGGTGGATTGGAAAAAGCTGACCCGGTCTTTCTGGAATTCCTGCACACCGGTCAGGTTGAGGTTGTGATCGCCGAAGGAGCGGGTATAGTTCAGTATGTTTTGCCAGTTCCAGCGAATGCTAGGGCTGAGGGCCTGGCTGACCCGACCATTGGCGCTGAAGCCGTCGCCGTGCCGCGGATCCTGGAACAGCAGGTCATCGACCAGGCTGCCGTCAAAGCCTACGATTGTTTTCAGAGACAATCCTTCCAACAGCTTGGCCTGTGCATATACGTTTCCGTACAGACGCCAGGTTTTGGCTACCCGTCTGTCATTGTCCAGGACAAAGCGCTGGTTGGGAATGCCGTTGGCAATGGTAATGGTATTGGCACCACGGCCCAGGGAACGTGGATCTGTTAAATCGACATTATATCCGGTCGGATGTGTTTCATCGTACACATCGACGTTGGGCAACATCCGGATATAGGCAAACATGTTTCCGGAAAGATTATTCGAACCGGTCAGCGGACCATTGTTGATCTGATGAGATACACCACTGAATACACCGGTTGACAACCAGTCGTTTACTTTTTGCTCGAGGTTGGCGCGCAAGGAATACCGGGTCAGGTCATTGCCCCGGGCAATACCCTGCATGTCGGTATAATTCATGGAGAGATAATAGGTGGAATTCAGGTTGCCACCGGTCGCGGAAAAGGTATGGGACTGTTGGGTTCCCTTGCGGAAAATATAGTCTTCCCATTTGGTATCGACCACGCTCCCATCCCCTCGGGTTTGCAGGTTGGCGATCGCGCCTGTGCCACCGTTGTTGGTGTTTTTCTCATTCGAGACCTCCACAAATTGTTCGGCGTTTAACAGGTCAAATAATTCAGTCGCCTGGGCTACACCCATATACCCATCATAGGTAAACTTTGGCTTTCCGGCGCGGCCCTTTTTGGTGGTGATCAGGATCACCCCGTTGGCACCCCGTGAACCGTAGATAGCGGTTGCAGCACCGTCTTTCAGGACTTCAATAGATTCAATGTCCTGGGGATTTAAGTCCGAAAGCGCGTTGGCAGAGGTAAATCCACCCACATTACCGGAAAAGGCCGGCACACCATCTACTACAAGCAATGGCGATGTTCCGGATGTGATCGAGTTGACACCCCGGATGCGGGCAACGGGACTTGCGCCAAGCAGACCGGAGGTGGTCTGTATCTGCACACCGGCGGCCCGGCCTGCGAGAAGCTGCGCGACACTGGGGGCCGGCAGGTCAGCCAGTTTATCCCCGCTGACTTTACTGATGGACCCGGTGACATCTCTCCGCGACAGCGGATCACCGTACCCCACGACGATGAGCTCGCCCAGCGCGATCTGGTCAGGTTCCATCATGACCTTCACCTCCGATGCGGACGTGATGTCAACATCCTGGGGTTTGAAGCCCGTGTAGCTCACTTGAAGGGTGTTGACGCCTTCAGGTACCTGGATTTGAAAATAACCGTCCAGATTCGTGACGGTTCCGGCCCCGGTGCCCAGGGCAAGGACAGTAGCTCCGATCAGGGGCTCTCCGGCATCATCGGAGACTGTCCCGCTAATCGTCCTTTGCGCCGACGCGGCATAAAGGACTCCAGCTACTGCCAAAGGCAGTAGTAAGAATTTTTTCATCTAATCTGGTTTTGTTAAAGCGTTATAATAAAAAATGAAGGAAGGAAAAAACGTGATCCTGCCTCCAAATTGACCTTAGAAAAGTAGGCAATCTTTTACAATTACAATGCACTTTTTTTACGATTTTTTTGTCGGAGGAAAGGCAGTATTTATGCGTATTTTCACAAAACTGAACCAATCCTGTTACCCCATGCCGGCGACCCCCTTTATTCGCGGCTTCCTGGTCATGGTCTTTTTCTTTTTGGGACAGACGAAAGTCCATGTTTTTCCTGGCCATCCGCTTCCGGAGCCAATCTCTGCCTGTGTCATGATGCCTCCGCCTGACACGCTTCCTGTGGTGGTTCATGTCATTCATACCGGACAACCTGTGGGTGCTCCGGATAATCCGGGGGACAGCCTGATCCTGGCGATGATGCAGCTGTTGAACAATGCCTGCCAGGCATCAATACCACCATTTGGTGGGACTGCTTTTCCATTTGTTTTTGCGCTGGCCAAACGGTCTCCGGAATGTGGCCTTACAACAGGCATCATTCGCATGGATGGAAGCGGATTGCCCTGGTATACGACCGGCGGGATCACGACTGATACCTTTTCCTTTCCCAACAGCACACACGAACTGTTTGTAAAAAACCTGAGCCGGTGGGATAATACCGCCTATGTCAATATCTGGATTGTCAATCTCATCGATGGTAACCCGAACTGGCCGGGAGGGTATGCGTATTTCCCGGAGTATAATTCAGCGTTGTTCGACGGGATCGTTCTTCGCGCCAGTGTCGTGAATGGCGAAAATAAAACGATCGTTCATGAGCTGGGTCACTACCTCTCACTCTACCATACATTTGGCAATGCCTGGGGAAATTGTATCCCGGAATCAGATTGTCAACTGGAAGGGGATGAACTCTGTGATACGGAAGAGTGCCGGTATGAACCGGACTGTGATATTACGATCAATGCCTGTACCGGCAGTCCGTTTGCTATTGCAGATCCGGGATTCGGCTACACAATTATGCACAATTATATGGGGTATAGCGACTGCCAATTCATGTTTACAACCGACCAGGTAAACCGGATGACAATGGCCCTGAATGAATACCGGTATGGACTTTTGACTTCCAATGGGTTGTCAACCGGTTCAGGATCAATGCCGGTCAGCGCATGCATACCGGTTGCCGGAAACGCGTTGTCAGAATTCTATGGGATAGAGCGGGTGGAGATCGGGATGCTGAATCTCTATTCCAATACCAGTCTGAAGGACGGGGCTATTTATCATGACCGGTGTTGCCACCAATCCATTGAGGTGACTGCTGGCAACCTGGTCCCTGTTCGATTAACCGGCAGTTATGAAAATTTCCATCAGATGGCGATTTACCTGGATGTCAATAATGATGGCCTGTTTGAAGAACCCGGTGAGTTATTGCTGCAAAACGCCGGAGGTATGATTGAGGATACCCTCCAGATTCCGGTCCAGGGCATTGAGGTCTGTCAGCCGCTTCGGCTCCGCGTGATCATGGATCATCCCTTGGCTGAATTTCCGGATCCCTGTATGGTCGAAGGGGATCCCGATGAAGGTGTTGGACAGGTGGAGGATTATGCGGTGATTATTCATCCGAGAGCAGTGGAATCAACAGGGTCGGGAAACTGGGCGGATCCTTCGGTTTGGAGCTCAGGCGCGGTGCCGGCGGAAGGAGATGCGATCAGGGTTTTGGCTGGCCATACGCTGGTCATCGGGTCGGCAAATGACAGCGCAGTGTGCGCCACTTTGCACCTGGAGATGGGCGCCGTTGTGCATCACCAGGGACTTTTGGTGGTCGGAGGGAACAATTGCGAATAGCGAATTTCCTGAGGTGATATCAGAGAATCAGCATGCGGGAGATGGATGAATTTCCAGCTGTAATTTTTCCNGTTTTATTTCGGAAA
>AERA01022941.1_pt1 | contig 25803 bp, 22 predicted proteins | sample 267968 | NCBI WGS metagenome assembly AERA01 (sample SAMN02954363, study PRJNA61401) | activated sludge metagenome | biome: terrestrial; feature: wastewater treatment plant; material: activated biomass; isolation source: activated biomass of an industrial wastewater treatment plant | reverse complement strand
GGATGGATCTTCAGGTCCATCGTGGACACACGGGGAAATTGTTTGGCTGGAAATCTCGACCATTTATTCCCTTTATCGATGCTCACATATAACCCGTCATCCGCGCCTAGGAAAAGGAGATTGGGTACGACGGGATCCTGGACAATAGTCTGAACGAAAGAAGTGATTTGCTGATCATTGGCGATCCGCTTCCAGGTCGCGCCAAAGTCGGCGGTATGATAAGCGTACGCGCTCCAGTCATTGCGTCGATAATTATTCACGACAACGAACGCTTCACCCGCGTTGTGACTCGACATTTCTATTTGCGGGATCCATGAACCTGCCGGACAACCCGGCAAACGTGAAGCGAGATTAGTCCACGTTTTTCCACCATCCCTTGTCAATTGCAGATTACCATCGTCCGTACCGACCCAGATCACATTCGGATCCAGTGAGCTTGGCGCGATGCACAATGTCGTGGTGTGATTCTCGGCATTCGTTGCATCGATAGTCAACCCACCGGATTGCCGTTGCTTCTGTTTGGTGGTATCATTCGTCGTCAGATCGGGTGAAATGATCTCCCATGATTTACCGCAATCCAGGCTTCGATGCACAAACTGGCTGCCGTAATAAATCCCACAATCTGAACCGGGAACGCGCGCGATAGGCGCATTCCAGTTGTATCTTAGTTCAACACCATCAGGGTGATTCGGTCGAACAAATTGATTGTACCCGGTTTCCCTGTCATAGTATGCCAGGTTTCCGCCCTGGCTCATGGCCCAACCATAGCGGGTATTGGACAATTGAGGCAATACATCAAACCCATCGCCAAAATAAAGTTCTCGCCAATCGTAGTTCCTAATGCCACCGGCTTTCAGTACATATGCCGGGCCAACCCACGAGCCGTTGTCCTGCATGCCGCCATAGAGATTGTATGGATAGTCATGATCGATATCGACATGATAGAATTGACCGACCGGAATGTTTTCACAGAAATACCAGTTGCGTCCGCCATCGCGGGAAATATTCAACCCGCCATCATTCCCGTCGATGATATAACTCGGGTCATCCGGATGGATCCAGAACGCGTGGTGGTCCGGATGCACTCCTTTCCCATAATCGAGAATGGTTTCAAACGTCCGGCCGCCATCTTCACTTTTAGATACATAGGAATACAAATTCCAGATCCGGTTTTCATTTTTGGTATCCACGTAAATTTCGTGGTAATAGAATGGCCGGTTGCCGATATTTCGCGTTGACACCAGCGACCAGGTTTCACCCCCGTCTGTGGATTTGTAGAGACCGTTTTCTTTCGCCTCTACCAATGCATAGACGATATCAGGTTTGGAATGGGCAATCGCGAGGCCAATCCGTCCGAGGTCACCCTTCGGCATACCTTCTTTGGAAGTGATCTGCTTCCAGTGCTCACCGCCATCATACGTCAGATAGAGCCCCGATCCTTTGCCACCGCTTTTGAAATCCCATGGTGTGCGGCCGTATTCATACATCGCCACGATGATCTTTCGTGGATTCGTGGGATCCATGACCATATCCCCGACACCTGAACGATCATTGGTGTACAAGATCTTTTTCCATGTTTTACCCGAGTCTTCCGATTTATATACACCCCGATCTTCCGTCGGCCCCCACGCGCTGCCATGTGCGCCCACATAGATTATGGAGGGATCATGCGGATCGATCAGGATCCTGTGAATGGTTTTTGTAGCTTCCAGGCCCATGCATTTCCAGGTGCGGCCGCCATCGAGGGTACGGAAAATGCCTTTACCGCTGTTTTGAGAATTGCGTGGATTTCCTTCTCCCGTGCCAACCCAGATCTCACTCGGATTCTGCTGATTGATCTTCACGGCGCCGATCGACATCGTGGGTTGATCATCAAAGATGGGCTCCCAGGTGATGCCACCGTCGGATGACTCCCAAACACCGCCTGAGGCAGATCCGATATAGATATGGTCGGGTTCGGACTCCACCACATCAATGGCTGTAATTCGACCGCTCATGCCAGCAGGACCGACATTGCGGAAATTGAATCCCTCAAGCAATTTTTCATCAAGGCTTTGCGCTGCCAACCATGAAGTCGACAATACACAACCCAAAAGAAGCATCGTAAAATGTCTCATAACTCATCTGTATCAGGTGGCGGAATCAGTTTTCCTTTGGCTCCATACCGGCTGGTGTCCATTGATCATTATCCGATTCAAAATCAGCCAATCGATCTGAACCATCGATTTGAACCGATTCAATGGCTGAAATGTCGTAGGGCACATTGAAGGCATAGGTCATATTCACCCATGGCCAATCCGGGAGCACGTGGTAGCTTTTTTGATCAGGCGCTTTCTCGTTCTTTGCTCCGCGCATAATGTCCAGCGGTATGGAATAATACCAGGATTCACCGGATTTTAATTTCACGGTCACATCGACCGGCATGGGAAATAAACCCAGTCGTTCCAACTGAATGGAGGATTGATTATTTCCAGCCATCACGGTATCCACACTGTAGTCGATCGTCTTCAGCGAATAGACCATCAGTTCCTTATACCAGTCGAGTTCCAGGCCGGATGCTTTTTCCATCACCCGGATAAAATCATTGACATCGGGATGTTTGAATTTCCATTGATGGAAAAAATCCAGCATTCCCTGGTCGAAAGCCGGTTTGCCAATGACATATTGCAACTGGTGCAGAAAAACGGCGCCTTTAGAGTACGCGGTAATGACATGTCCGGTATTGGATTCAAAAAAATCAGCGTGAGTGGACATGGGCTCTTCAAGACCTTTCTTCACCATATTCTCATACCCGCGATAAAAGGAGACGAATGGATTGGGATCCGGATCACCGATCAACAGACCTTTGGTTTTCAGATGTTCGAAAGCCAATTCGGACACATAGTTGGTAAACCCTTCATCCATCCAGTAATAATAACTCTCATTCAAGCCGAGCACCATCTGGTACCAGCTGTGCACAAGCTCGTGAATGGACACGCCGACAAGACTCCCCAATGAACGATGACCGGTGATCAGGGTCGCCATCGGATACTCCATGCCCCCATCTCCGCCCTGGATAAATGAATATACCGGGTACGGATATTCACCGTAATGTTCATTCAGATAATTAAATACCTCTTCCATGATTGCCGGCAGTGCTTCCCAATTCTCTGTGTACGTCTCGTGATCTTCATAAAAGGTATGAATGACCACCCCATTCCGGCAGGTATGCACATCATGGATATAATCCGGATCGGCAGCCCATACAAAATCATGAACGTCATTGGCTTCAAACTTCCAGGTCAACTTGTCTGGTGTTGAACGCGGGTCAGGCGCGTAGCCGTGTCCGATGGATTTGGCATTTTTCAATTCACCGGAAGCGGCAACTGTATACTCCTTGTCGATTGTGATCTCCACCTCAAAATCACCCCAAATGCCATAGAACTCGCGACCAATATAGGGATGCGCGTGCCAGCCCTGCTCGTCATGCTGACAAAGTTTCGGATAAGCCTGGGCCATGGAATACCGGATACCTTCCCGGTTGTCCCGGCCGTTACGCCGGATCTGAACGGGGACCTGGGCATCAAACTCCAGGTCAAATTTTGCTTTTTGGCCTGGTTTGATGGGTTCAGCCAACCAGACTTCCAGGATGGTTCCGTTGTGTTCAATGACAGCGGGCTTGCCATTTTGCAGGAGGGATTTGACCTCCATGAACCCGATCTCATCCGGTGCCAGTTTGCTGATCCGGTCACCTACCCGCGGATCCGGGTCGGGCAGGTATTGCGACCGCACATCCATTACGCTTCCCGGCTGGAAGGCATTGAAATAGAGGTGAAAAAAGGCGCGATCCAGCACATCGGGGGAATTATTCTTGAATGTGATCCGCTGTTTTCCGGTCATCCGGTTGGTCCTGACGTCGAGATCCAGTTCCATTTTGTATTGGACTTCATGCTGCCAGTATCGCTTTCCGCCTTGCGCGGAGGAGAAGGCGGGATTGGCAAACCAAACGACAGCTATCAGCAAAAGGCCCAGAAAAGTGCCCGGGCGGTATTGATAATGTTCCATTTTCAGTAAGGTAACAGTAATTTTAAGCACCGGACCCAACAATTGGTCAGGTCCGGTCGTAATAATACAAAGGCCGGATGGATTGGTTGACATCCTTCGACGCCGTATAGCAGACTGGAAGATGAATATTTTTTACTTTTGGGCGAAATGAATCAGACGAGGGGAATAATTATCGCATTACTGGTATTGGGGGTGTGCAGCCGTTTGATTCCGCATTATCCGAATTTCACCGCCGTTGGCGCCGTCAGTATCTTTGGGGCCGCTTTTTTAGGAAGCCGCATCCTCGCTTTGAGCATCCCGTTCATGATCCTGCTGATCAGCGACATGATCCTCAACAACCTGATTTATGCGCGGATATATCCTGACGATTACCAGCATTTTGTTTTCCTCTACCGGGGCGCGCTCTGGAATTACGCTGCGTTTGGTTTGATCGTGATCGGCGGGTATTACTTGTTCCGGAAACAACTGACAACAACCCGGATCGTTTTTGGGGCAGTCGGTGCATCCGTGTTATTTTATATGCTGTCGAATTTCGGGGTGTGGGCTACCGGGTTATTCTACCCCATTACGTTTTCCGGCCTGATTAGCTGTTATGCAGCAGGGTTGCCGTTTTTACTCAACCAGGTCCTGGGCGACCTGTTTTACAGCCTGATCCTGTTTGGTGTAGCGATCAATGTCTTCGCGCTCAGACCGAAACGACACCTGGCCTAGATCTCATTTTTCGGCCTTCCGTTTTCATCCCTTTTTTGATCGATCCACCCGGGGAATCCACTTGATTTCCTCCACACCTTCCTGTTTCCCGATCCACCGGGCCAATACAAAAAAGTAATCCGACATCCGGTTGAGGTACCTGATAATGATGGGCTCCACTGCGGTCTCGCGGGCCAGCGCGACACAAAGTCGTTCGGTGCGCCGACATACCGTTCTGGCCAGATGTGCCGCAGCAACAGCCGCGCTTCCACCGGGCAGGATAAAATATTTCAATGTCGGCAGTTCTTCATTCATCATATCGATCGCCTCTTCCAGCTGACGCACATCGCTTTCCTCAATATCGGGCGTGATCATTTCTTTTGACGGATCGCTGGCAAGGTTTGATCCGATCGTGAACAATCTCGATTGTAATTCCTGCAGAAATGTGGTTGTTTCAGCCTGTTCCAATTGTGACGCCAAAAACCCGATCACCGAATTCAACTCATCGACGGTGCCATAGGCTTCAACGCGGAGATGATCCTTTGGCAGCCTACTACCGCCAAACAAGCCAGTGGTACCGTCATCTCCTGTCTTCGTATAGATCTTGGTGGCCATTATTGAAAATCCGTTAGACCTCAACTGAAATAATGGTGGATCGCTCGGGAAAGGTATCGGTTTCTACCAATCCATCCCGAAGCCGTACTTCGCGTTTTGCGTGTGCCGCGATATCCGATTCATGGGTCACCAGGATGATGGTATTGCCAAGGGCGTGGATCTCGCTGAAGATCTCCATGATCTCGTACGAAGTTTTCGTGTCCAGGTTACCGGTAGGTTCGTCGGCGAGAATGATGGAAGGATTATTTACAAGTGCACGGGCTATGGCGACACGTTGGCGCTGTCCACCGGAAAGTTCATTCGGCTTGTGATCCATGCGGTCGGCGAGCCCCACTTGCTCCAGTACATTTTCCGCGATCTCCTCCCGTTTGGATCTGCGCATACCCGCATAGACCAGGGGCAGGGCAACATTGTCCAGGGCGCTCAACCGGGGCAAAAGATTGAAAGTCTGGAATACAAATCCGATCTCTTTATTCCGGACTGCGGCCAACTCCGCATCGGTCATATCACTGACCAGTTGATCATTGAGATAGTAGGTGCCGGAGGTGGGCGTGTCCAGGCAACCCAAGATATTCATCAGCGTACTTTTGCCCGAACCGGAAGGCCCCATCAGGGCTACATATTCATTCTTGTGGATCTGCAGGGTGATAGAGCGGAGGGCATATACCTTTTCGGAACCCATGATATAGGTGCGCGAAAGATCATTGACTGCAATCAGGGACTGGTTTTGTTCCATGCAGCCAAAATTAGGTTTTTCACCATAGACCCCTGAATTATTTGGAAGTTCCGGTACTTTCAGTCGCCCAAAGGTTTTTATTTTGTCCGCGGCCCCGTAAAGTGCCGCCCCCGAAAATGGAAAAATCCAAATACAACATAAAGCACGTTGCCGTAGCCGGCAATATCGGCGCCGGAAAAACCACCCTGTCTACCCGGCTGGCCCGGCATTTTGGCTGGGAGGTGCATTATGAAGACACCACCAAGAATCCGTACCTGAGTGATTTCTATGACGATATGACCCGGTGGTCATTCAACCTGCAGATCTATTTCCTCAACAGCCGGTACGACCAGATCCTGCAAATCCGCGGTGGAGACAAGACCGTTATACAAGACCGAACGATTTATGAAGACGCCTTCATCTTCGCCCCGAATTTGCATGAAATGGGCCTGATGACCCGGCGGGATTTTGAAAATTATTTTACCCTGTTCAAGAATATGAGTTCCCAGGTGTCACCACCTGACCTGCTGATCTATCTGCAGGCCAGCATCCCGACCCTGGTCAAGCATATCCATAATCGCGGCAGATCGTATGAAGGCAATATGAGCCTTGATTACCTCAAGCGGCTCAATCAGAAGTACGAAGACTGGATCGAACAATACAAGGAAGGTCCGCTATTGATCATCAATGCGGATGACATCGACTTCGATAAGAATGCAGAAGATATGGGCCAGGTGATCGAACTGGTCAGCAGCCAGATCCACGGCCTGTTTTAGCGCGGCGTTCGTCAGCTTTTCGCGTTCGGCTGGGACACCCCCTCTTCAAGTTGCTGGATCTCCGTGATATCCGGTTGCGGGCTTCCACCCAGGATTGAAGATGAAGCATCCAACGCCAGGCATCCGGCGATGAAGATCCCGTGAAGTAACGCGGAGAGGACAATTCCTTTCATCCGGCTCGATTTTTCAAGATTCGCGCTCATGTGGTTGGGTTTGAATGGTGAAGTAACAGTTGCTTCAGTAGCCGGTGGTTTATGTCCTTGACGGAATTTGAAACGAACTTGTTATTTACGATATTGTTAAAATCGCGGATCCACCGGTATCCACCGGCGATGCCGACATATTATCATTTTTCCTAATAACATAAATCGTGCCAGATCCACTTCACGCCTACCGGGAAGTCATGAAACTCAGTCAAACGCATGGGGCTACCCTGGTGGCCGTGACCAAGACGCGAACGGTGGAGCAAATCCGCAACCTCTACGACCTGGGCCATCGAGACTTTGCCGAGAACCGGGTGCAGGAATTATTGAAACGTGTCGATGAATTGCCGCATGATATCCGCTGGCACCTGATCGGGCATCTGCAAACCAACAAGGTCAGGTCGGTGCTGCCGCACGTTTACATGATCCAATCCCTGGACCGGGAAAAACTCTGGTCGAGCATCCAGGCCGAAGCTGAAACCATTAACCAAAAAGTGCGATGCCTGTTGCAGATCAAAGTCGCGGAAGAAGAGAGCAAATACGGCTGGGATCTGTCGGCGTTGAAGTCGCGGTTGGCAGAGAAGATCTATCACCAGTATCCTAACGTCAGATTGCATGGCATCATGGGAATGACCACGTTGACAGAAGATGAAGATCAGATCCGGAGAGAAATGAAAGTGTTGAAACACGCATTTGATGACCTTCGGCAACTCTGTCTCGAGGACTTCCCCGAGTTTCAAACACTCAGTATGGGGATGTCCGGAGACTATACGATAGCGCTGGAAGAAGGCAGCACCATGCTGCGGGTGGGATCGAAGTTGTTCAGTGCCTGACCTCAGGACTTCAGCGGGAGTAATTTTTCTGTGTAATACCGCATCAGGACATCCCGGATATTATTATACATCGGCATTTGCAGATGGGGTAATTCTGATGGATCAAACCAGGCCGCATCCTGTATACCTTCCTCTTTCTGGAGGACCAGGGCATCCGGTGATTGGGTCTGCATCAAATACCACCGGGTGCGTTTCAGTGTCCGTTGTTTGCTCATCAGGTAGCAATGATATCCGTTATTGAGCTTTTCAACAATGCGCAAATCGGTCAAACCGGTTTCCTCCATGACTTCGCGCAAGGCGGTCTGGGCGAGCGTTTCACCCGGATCCTGTTTCCCTTTTGGTAAATCCCAGACACCACGCCGGAAAATGAGCAAGACTTTTCCGAAAGGGTTGATCACCAGTCCGCCACCGGCCTTGAGGTAGTTGTACAGGGATTTGAAGTCGCGCCAGAGTTGACTCACATCATCCGCGACGATAATGATCCCTTCGTGATGTTTATTTTTTTCAAGCAACTCGATGTAGTTCAACAACATCTTGGGCTTTCCACGATATTGGGCGTGGATCAGCGACCGCTCAAATTCCGTTTCAGCGTCGATGTCGGCGGCCGCAGCCAGGATTAACGGGCTCTCGTTGATGTATATTTTATACCTTTGCATTCTGGGGCATTGGCATGCAAGAAGTTAACAATCAAATACTTATGCTTCACTGGCTGGAAACCGTTTCAGATTGGACATCAACCCGATCCGCATTCCCGGCCCGTTTTTTAGCAACGCTCTATCTCTTTTCACTTGACGCCCATGATCCTGTACACAGTAGCATGGTTTATTCATTTGATGAATTCGCCGTGAAGGTGGGAAAAGATATTGAATTTTATAATATGGGAAACCTTTCCCTTCATCACATCACGCAAAACCGGATCGAACGTGTTTGATAAAAAAAGCGAAGAAATTCCTGGCTGACTATCTGAGCAATGCCAGCCCGACGGGCTATGAAACGAAAGGACAAGAGCTGTGGGTGAAATACATTTCCCCTTTTGTGGACGAATGGCATTCCGATGTCTATGGAACGGTCTATGGAGTGATCAATCCCGGAAAAAAATACCGGGTCGTCCTGGAAAGTCACGCGGATGAGATCTCCTGGTATGTGAATTATATTTCTGACAAAGGGCATATCCATGTGATCCGGAACGGCGGCACCGATCAAACTATAGCGGCCAGTCGGCGTGTCAATATCCATACCCCCAAAGGCATTGTGCGCGGCGTCTTCGGCTGGCCTGCCATCCATGTGCGAAAGGGAAAGGATATCAACCTCTCGCCTACCCTCGAGAATATCTTCATTGACGTCGGCGCAAAGGATAAAAAAGCCGTTGAAGCCCTCGGCATTCATGTCGGTAACGTCGTGACCTATGATGATATCTACGAAGAACTGAATGATCGCTGCTTTATCGGCCGCGCGCTGGACAACCGGTTGGGCGGATTTTGTGTGGCGGAAGTCGCACGGAAGATCAAGGCTGATAAAATCAAGTTGCCTTACTCGCTTTACCTGGTGAACAGCGTGCAGGAAGAAGTGGGCCTTCGCGGGGCGGAAATGATCGCGGAAACCATTCGCCCGAATGTGGCGCTGGTCATCGATGTCACCCATGACACCAGCACGCCGCTGATTGATGCCAAACTGGAAGGTGATGTTCGGTTAGGCGCTGGTCCTACGGTCACCTATGCGCCAGCGGTACACCGGAAATTACTGGAGCTGATTGAACAGGTGGCAACGAAGGAAAAGCTTCCTTTCCAGCGTGTAGCTTCCTCACGCACGACCGGAACAGATACGGATGCGTTTGCCTATTCGGTGGGTGGTGTACCATCAGCCTTGTTGTCCATTCCTTTGCGCTATATGCACACCACGGTGGAAATGGCGCATTATGATGATGTGGAAGCGCTGGTGAAGCTTTTAACGCATGTATTAGGCCAGATCAAGTCGGGTCATAGCTTCAAGTATTTTGATCGCTAAACCGGCTCGCGACCTGGCCCTGCTGTTTGTGCACGGTGGCCTGGTCATTGGGCTGGGGGCTGCCGCGTTGACCTGGATCTCCCTGGATGAGATCGGATTTGCTGAACCCTTTTACAACTATACCCTGTTCATCGGCGCTGCGACCGCGGCCTTATATTGCGGGCATCGCGTGGTGGGAATGCACAAAGTACCGGCATCGGCTGATGATGCGCGATTTGCGGTCATTCGAAAATACTGGCATCACATCCGGATCTATTTTATCCTCTGGTTGCTGGTGAGCGCCTGGCTTGGTTTGACCCAACTCGATTTTAACCAAATGATCTGGCTCGCACCCGGCGGTCTTGTCGGTGCATTATATATCACTCCGGTTTTGCCGGGTGGCAAACGATTGCGCGATTATGGCTGGGCCAAAACATTGTGTGTCGGTTTCTCCTGGGGTTGGCTCACCGCGTTTTATCCCTGGCATGTACTGGCAGATCAACCTTTGTCATTGAGCATCATGCACGGTCTTGACCGAATGGTTTTTATTATCCTGCTCACCATACCATTCGAGATCCGCGACCTGGCGGTGGACAAGGCGCAACGCATCAAAACGATCCCGACTGTCCTTGGTCGCCGCAATACATTCGTATTGATCATCGCGTTGACGATCGTTCTCTTTTTAACCAGCAGTTTTCACGCGATGCATTACTTCAGTCCGGCCTATGTCGCGACCATGATGACGCTGGCGCTGATTGTGGTGACGACGTATACCGTCAGTTACCGGATCAAAGACGATCTCTACTTCAGCGGGTTCCTGGATGGGCTCATGATCCTGGCGGTCTGGATCTACCTGGGGACGGGATTATTGTTGAACTAAACATTGACAATCCCGCAACCCGATGATCATGGAACTATTTGGGCTTAAAAACTTGTAGATCAGAATTACTGGATAGCTTTGCGCGCGATTGCACGATGGCCGGATATACTATCAAGGAAATTTACTACACCCTTCAGGGAGAAGGCGCCCAGACCGGGAGGCCCGCCGTATTCCTGCGATTTGCAGGCTGCAATCTCTGGACGGGTCGTGAGGCTGACCGCACGAGCGCGATTTGTCAATTCTGTGATACCGATTTCATCGGTATGGATGGCGAAAATGGCGGCCGGTACACTGCTGAAATTCTTGCCGAAAAAGTCAACGCATTATGGCCATCCGGTTTTCCTGGCAAATATGTCGTTTGTACCGGTGGCGAACCTGCTCTTCAGATTGATGCACCACTGATCAACGCGCTGCATGCACAAGGTTTCGAGATCGCGATTGAGACCAATGGCACCATTGCCTTACCGGAAGGAATTGACTGGGTGTGTATGAGCCCTAAAGCCAATACGGAAATTATTGTTCGAAAAGGAAATGAATTGAAACTGATTGTGCAACAACAAGGCCTGGCGCCTGAAGATGTGGCTGATTGGCACTTTGATCATTTCTTTCTGCAACCCATGGATGGACCTGATGTGCAAAAACACACCGCGTGGGCAATTCAATATTGCCTCGAACATCCGAAATGGAAACTTTCGGTGCAGACCCATAAGCTTATCGGAATTCCTTAAGCTCCGTGTTATCGGATCACGGTGAGGTCACTGAACAGAACTTCAGTTTCACCCGCAATATTTTCATACACAACTTTCACAACGTAAACGCCGGGCGGCACAGCTTTACCGTTTGAAATGCCGTCCCAGGACAGGGTATTGCCCACTTGTCTGAAGAGTAATCCGCCCCAACGGTCAAACACTTCAAGGCTCTTGAGTCGATCCGGATCAAAATTGGAGGAGATGACCAGGAAATCGTTAATACCATCAAAATTGGGGGAGAAAACCGTTGGAATATACACCAGATCTCTTTCCAGTATCGTCACCCAAATGGAATCCTGGTAGCTGCATCCATTTTCGTCGATCACAGTGACCACCAATTGTGTCGTCATATCCGGACCAAAGTAAAACGGATCGACACCCGGTAAACCCACATTTGGAAACCACGTAATCACGTCGGGTACAATGTCATCCAGCAATAAAGTGATCAGGACGCTGTCACCCTCAAACAACTGACGATCCGATCCCAGATCAATGGCGCCTTCAACCGGTGGATCCAGCAAGATGGTGGTATCGATCGTACACCCGATCAGGTCTGTTACTGAAAGTAAATGCAGTCCCGCCTCGAGATCATTGAATGTCAGTGGGAGATTAAATACTTGTAAAGGTGGTTCACTGTCGAGTTGCACATCAAACGGCGCCGCGCCGTGGACGACATTGAGCAAAGTGATGGAACCATCCTCCATGCCCGGACAACTCGGTGGCACGGCATCGATCGCCAGGCTTTCCGGACCAATAAATCGCACATAAAATGTATCCCGTTCTTCGCAACCAGCCTCATCCATCACCACCCAGACAAACGTACCCTCTTCTGTCAGGTCGAATGAGACCCACTTGATGGTGTCCTCCCCGATCCACAAGGACATGGGGAATCCTGTCGCACCTGTTACGAACGGAATGAGAGTGAAGGTATCTCCCGGACAGATCCGGATCGTGTCCTGGAGATCCTCAATCGTCAGGGTACAATTGCAATTCGGTGGCTGTACGGAAACTACGTTTGGGCAAATCCCATTCAACGATTGGGCAATCAACATTAATGTTGCACCGGCCGGAACCGAATCCACAATGAAGACTCCCGGTTGCGACATGGATACCACACCGGCATCTGTCGATATTGCATTTGCATCCGAAATGACCTCTACAGAATAAAAGAGCTCGGATGGATCACAATCGATGTCACCGATCATCACGGATGGAGGAATGCTCAGTTGAAGTTGAACAGTATCCGACACTGGGCATCCCGGCTCAGGCATATCCAGCGTGTATTGCAGTTCATAAAGGCCGGGCTCGGATTGATTGGTATTCAGTTCATTTCCTTGTATCATGGGCCAATTTCCTGCAGGTCCGGAAATAACCGACCATTCACCCGGCGCCGCCACCAGGATCAGATCATCCAGGTTGAGAAAATCGGTGACACACAAATTAACAGGACCTGGCACCAGTGACAATGGCGGGCAGGCACAATCCTGGATGACGATCTCAAAAATATAAACACTGTCTTCACATGGAGGGGTGGCGCTTTGTGTCCAATAGGCCAGTTGATAGGTGCCTACCGGAACACCTTCAAAATCCACGGCAGTCGGATCTGTAAGATCCACCATAATCAGATCGAGATCCACCCAGAATCCCGTTCCATCCCCACTGGCTATTAAAGCGGAAAGGTTTAGCACCTGGCTGCTGTCCGGGTCTGTACAAACGGTATCGGTTGTTGCTGTAAATTGAGTGGAAGGTGGCGTTGGAATAAAAATATCAACAGTATCAAATCGCACCGGGCAAAAACCCAATGTGTCAGTAGTCGCCGCAATAATCATGACATGGGCCGAGGCCACATCAAAGACGGAAGGTGTATACGTAGTTGGACTTACTGTGTCATTCTGAAAAACACCACTGCCGAGTGTTGACCATTGCACACCGCTTGCTGAACCCACCAATGTAGCTGTCAAACTGAAAGGATCCTGGCCACAGGTGGCCGTATCACCGCTTATTTCAATGGCGGGTTGTTCCTGGAGGAACAGTGTGATCTCTACGCTATCGGCACATCCGGGCAAGGGCGCGGCATCGAGTGTAAACCGCAGTCTGTATTGACCCGGATCGGCTCCGTTGCCCATGAATATATCATTGGTCACCACAGCCGGAATGCCGCCGGGAGGGGTACCCACAATACTCCATTGTCCGGGTCCGCCGGCCATCACAAATGGCGCGAGCGGCAGGCCCGGATCACTGTTGCAGATCCCCGGAACATCCACGCCCTGGAGGAACGGGCAGTCACAATCTTCGACTGCCACGACCAGCGAATAAATACTATCCATGCAGGGTGAAACAGCGGATTGCGTCAGATAGCGGTAGATGTAAAATCCTTCTGCCACCCCGTCAAAATCAACATGGGTTGGATCAGTAATGATAACCGGCTGTCCTGCTCCACTGATCCATTGGCCGTTCATATCACCCGAAACGATCCATTGCGAAAAATTGATTACCGAACCTTTATCCGCCTCATTGCAAATCGTGATCGTATCGCCATTGAAAACCACTTCAGGGACCATCGCTATGATCATCTCAATGGTATCATATTGGGTGCCGCATACGGGATCATTCACAAAGAAGATCAGTTGCACCTCGCCCGAATCCAGGTCATTCTGTCCGGGGAAGTAAAATGTATTCGCCGACAGGTTATTCAAAAATGTTCCGTCTCCTTCCGTCAGCCATCCGTTTGAGAAAATTCCCGGTGAGAGGACAGAACCGGCGACCATCATTGAATCCGGATCACAGAAATTCATATTATTCCCGGCATTGAACGACACCGGGCCTTGCACCACAAGAATTTCTTCCGATGTTTCGGGGCAACCGGGGACCGGAAAATCCAGCGTATACGTCAGGGTATAATTTCCCGGATCCGCATCATTTGAAATGATAAAACCATTCTGGATCGTGACCGGATTACTCCCGGGCGGGCTTGAAGTTATCGACCACGTGCCTGGCTCGGCTTGAATAATCAGATCATCCAGATCCAGTGAGTCCAGCGAACCACACAAAGGTTCTGCTGGTGGTTGTGTGATCAGGATCGGGCAATCACAGTCTACGACAAACAGGGAAATAATAAATGTGGTCTGGCCACATTCCGGAAACGCACTCATCACAGTTATGGTAATCCCCACAAAGCCATCATCAATATCTTGTGCGCCCGGGGTATAGGTGGCCAATTCATCATTCTGGACCATCAGTGTGCCATCGCCCAGCGTTCCCCAGGTCACATTTGTATAATTTCCTGACAGGAATATTTCAAGATCAATGCTTTCATCGGAACATACCTCCGGATTTAGTGGAATGACCGCTTCAGGACCCGGGACAAAATTGATGACCAGGGGTTCATTGGTCGCCACGCATTGATCCGGATCGACCGGTACGTAAGTCAACAGGACAGTGCCATTCTGGATATCCATGAATCCCGGCTCATAGACCGTGGACGGATCATTTGGATCGTCAAATTGTCCATCGCCAGTTGATTCCCAAATGCCATCGAATGTTCCGCCCGTGATCAACGCCTCAATGATAGCCACATCATTGTCGCAAACGGTCAACGGAGAATTGGTTTCAACAAAAGCAGATGGCTCAATCGTAACAATGAGTGATGAGGTGACAGGAATACATGCGCCATTGGCATCCTGAGCGGTCAGCGTCAATTCCACCTCACCATCTGATACATCCTGTGAACCCGGTGTATATGTGCTGTTTACCAGATTTGGATTGGAAAAAACGCCATCTCCGGCAGTCGACCACATACCGGTTGTCGCCGATCCGCCGAGGGTACCATTGAGCGATACATTCTCCCCTTCACAGATCGTCTGATCAGGTCCGGCATCCACCGTTGGCATGGCAATGAAATTCAAGGAAAGCGAATTCTGGGCGATGGTCACATCGCATCCGGAATTGCTCATTGCATTCATAACCTGGACGGTTCCGGATAGTCCGACTGCAAGAATAGGAATCGATACAGTATTCGTACCGGGATCATACGCGGGCAATATGCCTTCCAGGCAAATATTCAATGTCATGCCATTGGTCACTTCCACATCATCGATCTGGAATGGGGGAAAACCTGGAGATGTGAATACAAGGTTGAGGATCAACGGCAAATCATCGCCTTCTACGGTAAATTCAATCTGGTTGGTGCTGTCGGACAATTTCCCGCGCAGATATCACCACCGCCTGAGATCTCCAGTTCCGCACAACTGATATCCATTTCGAAGTAAGGCGAAAAAATATCCGGACAAGCGCCACCCGGCGGTGGATCAAGAATGCCGACCAAATACCAGTCGTCTTCGCCAAAAGTTTCACAGAAATCCGATGGGATGGTCCACGTAAAGGGAGGTATCGTAATGCCACCTGGACTGTATGTCGGAATATCGAGGACCGGCACGACATCCGCATAGATGCCCGGACCTGTATTGGCCCAGGCCCAGCCATTGGGCGCTGACCCCGGTGGCATATAGTCGAGTTCAATATCATACACACAATCCCCGGCGATATCGATCTCCACCGGGCAGGAGGAACAGGGAGATGAATTATCAAAATAACCACCCGTGCAATCCACATCCGTATACGCTATGATGTAAACCGGAAGACCGGTAGCGCAAAGGTTATCGATGTTGATGAAGACATTATTGTTGACACTGCTCTGGATGATCAGGATACTGTTTTCAGGAACAGTACCGGGCGACAAGGCCGTACCACAGCTGAAATTAGCCGCGTTTCCTGCTATAAACACATCCCAGGAGAACGTCCCATTCGCCAGGTTGGACACCAGGATATCATCCGTGTCAAAACCTCCTGAACCGGTCCACAGCACCAGGAATTCATCACACTGATCGCCGGAACTCCCGACCTGGGTATTGTCCGGATTGACCATGATGTAAAGGATCTCGGGCTCTTCGGCGCAGGGCATCCCAACCACCGGATTTGAGCCGATCAAGGTACCCTGGCCACCGTAAGGATTGTAGGAAGAGCCTGAACCGATATACCAGTCAATGGAACTTCCGGCCGGAATATTTTGCCCGGTCTGCGTAATGGTTACCATGTCCCCTTCACAAAGGACTCCGGTGTTACCCGAGATGTTAGTCGTCAGAAATTCAGGACATTGTGCACCAAGTGATCCAGTGATCCCTGAACTCAAAAAGCATAAGAGAAATAGGGTGCATACCCTGGATCTATATATCATACCCGGAGGGTAAAATTACGCATACCAGTTGGGCTGACCCAAGACGCCGGGACGACTTTATCATTCTTTTACCCACTCAAAAGCCATTGGCCCAACAGTACGCTCGCCCTTCACATCCTTCTGAGGGGCGCTGAGGGTAAAAAACTGGATACGTGTGCGGTCTTCCGCGATCCGGTAAGCCATTTGCTCGGACTGCCCCTGGTTGTCTGAGAAGGTGATGATCAATTCGGGCGGATACGCTTCTTCGAGACAATCCCCGGCAATGCACAATGCATAGCCAAAATAGGGCTTCATGCCATTGAGCTGTCCATTGAACAGGACATCCACGCGCTGACCTGTACTTTTCTGATCGCGGTACAAGGTGTAGGTTCCGGCGATCATGCATTCATTGATATGGTGGGCAAGGTTCGGGCTGATTGTTGTTTTGGATTTCGCTTTATAAAAGCGTGTGGGTGTCTTCAATTGTGTCCAGGCCGTATCCATCAAGATGAGGGTTGAATCGTTTTCCACCACGAACTGCATATCTCCAGACTGTGAAGCTTGGGCCAGGTTGAACGTACAGGCATCCAGGCGGGTCAACTGTAGGTTGAAGGATTCAAAGCCATTCGCTACCCTGGCACGGGTTGAATCCATAAATCGCAACTCAAGCGCGTAATACGGATCATCAAGCGGCAAGATGTCCGGACAATCATCAATGAGGCGCTGATGCCAATAAATTCCCTGGGGCGCCGCACATGCTTGCTCAGGTGTGTTTTCGGCACAGGACCACCACATGGTCATCATCAAGAGGAGAAAAAAGTATCGATACATCGGTTTCGGTTTATGCCGGAGATTGCGTCTATGACAGATCAGGATTTTTCACAGGGCCCTGAGCGATATTCCATGATCCCGTTGCATTCCGCCATGCAGGGATTACTATAGGTTTTTTGATTGCATCCACAGACCGGGTTATACTCCATCGTGCAGACACAATCCGGATCAGGCTTTTCCACACAATTATCCTTTGGTGTGCATGCACTCATCATCAAGGCCAGCAATATTCCGGAGCAAAAGAAAAGGGATTGAAACGTGGATCTCATTTTTAACGCTATTTCAGCGGAAAAGTAATTGAAATCCATCATTTCAATCCCTTCATTTCGGATGTGCTTTGCCAACTAGAATTTTTCAGCCCACCAGCGCTTGGTCTTGTATCCCGCCAGGTACATCACCGGTAAGATGATCAGGGTGATAAATGTGGCGAATCCCAAACCAAAATGATGGTCCAGGACAACGGTCCCCAGAATGCCACCGAGTCTCCACCCAGGAAAATCTTCGGATTCCCCGTGGTGAGTAAACTTGCAAAGTCAATATTGAAACCGATGGCCAAAGGCAAGAGGCCCAGCATCGCCGCCGTGGCCGTCAACAGCACCGGCGTCATCCGGATGCGACCGCCTTCAATAATGGCTTCGATCACACCATACCCATCCTGTCGGAGCTTGTCTGTAAACTCCACCAGCAGGATCCCGTTTCGCACGACAATTCCCGCGAGCGCGACAATGCCCACGCCCATCATGATCACAGAAAAATCCATGTTAAAAATGGCCATTCCGAGCAATACGCCGATAATGGAGAAAACCACTTCGGTCATAATGATCATTGTTTTTCCAAATGAATTGAATTGCGTGATCAGGATAAGCAGAATGAGGAATATGGAAATGACCAGCGAACGGCCCAGGAAACTCATCGCGTTCATGATCTCTTCATCTTCACCCGTGAAGGCCACAGACACGCCTTCCTGCTGGGGAAAACGTGACAGCGCATCCTTCACCGCGTTGACCACCTGGGTTTGTTTGGGTTGATATTCCGCCGTGATATTGGACGAAATGGTAACCATTCGATCCTGATCTTTCCGGCGTATACCGCCAAACGTATTGGTATAGTTGATATCCGCCAGCGCCGCCATGGGGATGGATCGCAACATACCGGAATTCATATCCCGGTAGGTGATGTTCAGGTTCTCCACCGCATTGATATTCTCGCGCTGTTCTTCTTTGAGTCGGATCATCACCGGGATCTCGTCTTCTCCATCCTTGTATTTCGTCGCTTCCTTTCCGAGAATAGCCGTTCGAAATTCTGACCCGATGCGCAATGTACTGATGCCTTCTCGATTCGCCCGTTCACGGTCAATGTCGATCCGGATCTCCGGTTTGCTTACGATCAGATCGCTGGACAGCTCTTCCACACCGGGAATGGCCAATGAATCCAGATAGCGTTTGACCGCTTTGGACACTGTGATCAACTGATCAAATTCTTCACCGACGACTTCGACCGAAATGGGTTTGGGTGTAGGCGGTCCGCCTTGTTCTTGCTCGACTACGATCTCTGCGCCCGGAATGATATTCTTGGTGGCCGTCCGGATCGCATCCATATAATCCTTTGTACTGACGCCATTCCTTCGACTAAACTCGACGAACGCCACACCCACCTTGGCTTTGTTGGATATAGCCGAACGATCAAACATTTCCGCCGATGCACCCAGTGCGACATTGGTCAATACGGATTCGACAATGGGATTGTTTTCCCCTAGGGTTTCAATCACCTTGTTCTCCACAATATGTGTAAGCGAATCCGTTACATCGACATCGGTTCCCACCGGAAGGGTGATGTACACGTAAATAAAGTTTGGATCTGCGCTTGGGAACAGCACTATATTCGATTGCCGCGTCAATGTGATCCCGCAACTCATGAAGAGCAACAGGGTCATGGCGGAGATCATGGTCCACGGACGCTTCAGCGCCCAGCCCAGGAAGTTCCCATAAAAGCGCTGGAAGAAAGGCCAACCGGTTTGCTGAAACCACTTCACGCCTTTCGAAAAGAAGTATTTATACAGCACAGCAAACACCACAACAAACAAGGCAAAGTTGCCGAGCAGGATATTTCCGGAGGTATAGAAAAGTAATGTCACCAGCGCGTAAAGGATGATGCCAAAAATGCGTCTGCGCTTCCGCTTGACCGGATCGACCACCTTTCCCTCCCGTTTGGGATCACCCATAAACCACACCGCAAATACCGGGTTAATGATATAGGCCACAACAAGCGATGCCGTGAGCGTAAGGATCACAGTGACCGGGAGATAGTGCATAAACTTGCCGAATATCCCGCCCCAGAAAACAAGAGGGAAGAACGGGGCCAGTGTCGTCGCAGTACCGGACAACACAGGCAGGAATACTTCACCTGCGGCTTTCTTCGCGGCCTGGACAATTGTCAATTTCTGGTCTTCGTGGTAGATCCGGTGCGTATTCTCAATGACCACGATCGCGTCATCGACGACAATCCCAAGGGCCAGCAGGAATGCAAACAACACAATGAAGTTGAGTGTAAACCCCAGCCCCGGCAAGACCATGAACGCAATACACATGGAGAGCGGCACCGATAACGCAACGAAAATGGCATCGGTCAATCCCATGAAGAACATCAGGATGATCGTAACCAGGATAAAACCGATAATGATCGTATTGATCAGGTCGTGCAAGGTGACGCGTGTGGCGCGACTTTGATCGCCCGTGATTGAAACTTCAAGTTCTGATGGAAATTTATCGGCTTTCAGCTCATCGACGATCACTTTGATCTTGTCTGATGCTTCAATCAGGTTTTGCCCGGTTCGTTTGATCACGTTGAGTGAGATCACATTCCGTCCGTTCAATCGCGCGAAGCTTTCCTGCTCTTCATACCCCATCTTGATCTCTGCCACATCCTTGAGGTAGAGATACGCCCCGCTTCCGGAGGCGACGACGATATTGGCAATCTCTTCCACACTTTCAAAATCTCCCCGAATGGATACAGAACGCGTCATGCCACCGATATCCACATTCCCTGCGGAGATCGTCGCGTTTTCAAACATCAATGCGTTCTCGATATCCTGGAAGGTGAGGTTAGCCGCCGTGAGTTTGTATTTATCAACATTGATCTGCACTTCCTTTTCCAGGGCACCGATCATGTCCACGCGCGTGATCTCCGACATTTCTTCCACCCGGTCCTGTACTTCCTCCGCATAATCCTTCAACCGATCCAGGCTGTAATTTCCAGCCACGTTGATACTCATGATCGGGATCTCCGAAATATCGAATTCAGTGATTGTCGGTTCGTCCAGGAGGTCATTGGGCAGATTGGGTTTGGATTTGTCCACCGCATCCTTCACCTTTTGCTTGCATTCGGCAACGTCGAGATCGGTATTGAACTCCACGATGATATTGGAGAAGTCCTGGATGGAAGAGGATAATATCTTTTTGACCCCGCTGATCCCTTTCAATTCCTTTTCAATCGGTTTGGTCACTAACTGTTCTATATCTGATGGCGAAGCTCCGGGATAAATAGTGGTGACGAAGATCTGGGGAACGGTGACATCCGGAAACTGCTCCTTTGGAATGGCGAGATAGGACATGAGCCCGGCCAGGGTCAGCAAAATGGTAACGACAAAAATTGTCGTGCGATTATCGATTGCCCACGATGTGGGCTTGAATTCTTTCATGTGCATGGAGCGGGGAATTTCAATCGGTCATTCGATGATGTTGCAACAAATTCGCTTTCAGGGCAATCAGAATAAAACAGTTTCGCCCAGGTTCACATCCTGGAATCCGGTGGAGACGACCAGGTCACCTGGCTTCAACCCTTCCAGGATCTCGACCATCCCATTGTAGGTCTGGCCTTGTTTGACTGTCGCTTTCTTGACGATGGCTTCCTGTCCATTACCCGTTTTTTCTGCGGTGAGAATAAAATCCTCGCCTTCGGCTGACTGGATCACATTGACTGGAACCGTGATGGCCTGCGGATTCTGGTAATCGACGATTTTGAGGACTGCGATTTGATTTGCCCTGTATTCGCCGCGACCGAGGTTGCATTCCACTGTAAAGGTTCTGGTATTCGGGTTGATGATCTTGCTCACGTAGCTGACCGTGGTGGTGATCTCCTCTTTTGTATCAGGGAAGAACACTTGCACTTTGTCCCCGCGCTTCACCTTGGCGGCATAGGCTTCGGTCACTTGGCCCACTACTTTCAGGTCGGTGAGATTCAGGATCTGGCATAACGGCACACCCGGAGAAATCGCCTGGCCTACTTTCAGCAGCACCATGTCAACCGTTCCACTTGTCGGAGCGGTGATGCGGGCCATGTTGTGATTTTCCTTCAGCGTGGCCAGCGATCGCTCAAGCGATTCCATGTTGTTCTTGGCCTGGATATACTGGACTTCGGAACCGATGTTTTGTTCCCAAAGTGATTTTTGCCGCTCGTATAAATCTTTGGCCACATGAAGCTGGCCTTCGATCTCGGCCATGCTTTTCAGAATGACCGCATCATCAATTTCAGCCAGCAGTTGTCCTTTTTGGACGACAGATCCGTTTTTGACCAGAACGCGCTTTAGCGTTCCGGGCATCTGGGCCGTGGCCATCACGTTATCTTCCGCTTCCACCTTGCCTTGCAGATCTATAAAATGACGAAACGCTGTTGGCTGCACTTCACTGATGGCGACTGTTCTCAGTTTCTTTTCCAGCACACCTTCTTCGATCAATTGCTGCTCGAGTGTGGCAATTTCAGATTCCAGCGCGGCCCGCTGCTCCTTCAGCTGATTCAGTTTGGCAACCGGATCTCCCTCGCCGGAGGCACCTGACCCACAGGCCATGATCAGCATCGAGAAAACGAAGCCGAGGGCTATACTCAAAGAAATGTTTCGCTTATTCATATGATGGTGATGTTAAAGTGGTTGAACTTGTTGAAGAAGTTGATTTGGTTGAATTTGGTGGTGGTGGTCTGTCTTACGTTCTTACGTTCTTACGCTCTAATCAAGGCCCAGCGCTTCCCGCAGCATCATGATCGAGCTGAGATAGTCAAACCGCGCGTTGATGTATTCCGCCTGGGCCATGTACAGGTTGGCCTGGGTCTGGGTGACTTCAAAGCTTGAACCTACACCAGCCTTGTACTTGGTTTGGGTGGTATCATAGATCTTTTGGGCCAGGTCGAGATTTTGTTGTTGCGCTTCCATCTTTTGCTTTGTACTCCTGAACTGTTTTCGCGCTGTGGACAATTCGAGATCAAGCGCCCTGGTCAGAAATGTCTTTTGCTCATCGACCTGGAGGGCCTGCACGGTGGCCCGTTCCTGCTTAGCCCTGGAAAACCCTCCGTCATAAATGGGCATGTTGACCTGTACACCCACGACTGCAGCCGGGATCCAGAAGAGTTTCTCATTGCCCTGGAAACTCGGATTATACGCCGCCTGCAGACTTACGGTTGGCATCCAGTCCTTGCGGTACAAGTTGACCTGGATCTCGGCAAGATCACGGGCTTTGAGCAACACCTGGTAATCCGGATGATTCATATAATCCAGGACCGCATCGGGATTAATATCACCGTATTCGGCCAGCAACTTGTCCATATCATCCGATAAGGACAACGGCTCACTGACGGGCATCCCCATGGCAAATTTCAGCGCATCGATCAGGATCTCCTGTTGGCGTCCGAGGTTGTCGCGTTCTGTACGTAATGTAGACAACGTGTAATCGATCCGGTCGACATCCAGTTGCTCCGCGAAGCCGGCTTTGAATACTTCACGGGTTTCATTCAACAGTTTTTCCTGGATAACGATATTATTATCCAGCACCTCCATGCTTTCCGTAATCAGGAGTGCCGGCAAATACGCATCCCGGACCTGGTTGGAAACTTTATCTTCCGCTGCGTCAAGCTGGAGTTCTACATACTCCTTGTATTGCCGCGCGGCTTTCATGCTCTGGAGATAGCTCGAATTGAAAAGCATTTGATTCAATGAGATATTCCCACTGATGTTATTGCGCAGGACAAACGTGAGGTCTGTACCCGGTTCACCAAAGCCAAAGGCCTCGGCCGGCAAACTCGGCTGCAGCAGATAATGTTGCCAACCCAATCCCAGGGATAATTGAGGCAACGCAGTGGATAAATTTTCCTTGATCTGCCAATCAGCATCCCGCACGTTGAGCTGTGCAACACGGATCTCTGTGTGGTTTCGCCTGGCATAATCAACGCATGCTTCAAGGGACATCGAGGTTTGACCAAACCCCTGCATCGTGACCAGGAGTATGACTGCAATCAGTATGGAATTATATTTCATCATGTATCAATTTCTGTTGCAAATAAGCCAGCCCTTTGGGTGTGGCTAAACCATGAAGGTGATAGAGCATATATTCCCTGAAAAGACCAGGGCGGGTAAACTGATCATCCGGAAACAGGGTGGGATCAAATAAATTCATGACCGTCCCCAAATGCAGGCGAATGATCACATCGATGTTAAAATCCAGCCGGTACACACCTTCCCGCCGGCCACGCTCAATATTGTCGCGGATCACCTTGAGCATGAAGTCATGCTGAAATCGCTGGATCAGTTGCCAAGCCTCAGGATGGTATTTCTGGAGTTCGTAGATAATATTACTGCGCATGCGGGCGAATTCCCGGGAATTGTATTCCAGCACGATCAGCATCTCTTCAATGGCATTGGAGGCGCTGGAGGCATGCTGGAGGCAGGTTGCTTTTTCCTTGGAGATATGATGCCCTAACACCTTGAGAACGAGCTCATTCTTGGAACTGAACCACTGATATAACGTCTTCTTGGAAATCCCCAGGTGGCTGGCCACCTCATCCATCGTCAGATTTCGGACGCCAAACTGGACAAAGAGGTCTTCGAGCCGGTTGAGGAGCTGCCCTGAAAGGGCGGATGTGGACATAATGGTGCAAGTAACACAGGAAACTATTAAAGGTTCGAAAGTTTTCTATGAATTTACACTGGTTCCCGACGAGCGCCTATTCATGGGGTCAGGGTTTGGGTTTACGGCGGGATTTCTTGACCTCTGATTTCTCCTTTTTCGCCTTTAATCTTTTCTCCTTTGATTCGGCTGTCGGCCTGGTCTTGACCCGCTTGATTGGAATTCTGACACCCTTTTCCAGGACAACCCTCATGCGGTTGATCGCGTCTTCCTTGTTGGTAAACTGGGACCTGGATTGCTCAGATACGATAACCAGTTGGCCTTCCTCATTGATCCTGTTCGACAGCCTGTCAAACAACTGGATCTTTTCATCATCAGACAGGCCGGCTGAATCCGCCACATCCAGAATCGCTTCCACCCGGGTTTCCGTTTTATTCACATGCTGCCCCCCGCTGCCGGAACTGCGGCTGGTTCGAAACCGGATCTCCTTTTTAATTTTATTCCAATCCATCCTGGTCTGGCCTTCAATGCCCCGGGCAAAGCTACATCAACTTCCAGGCACCCTGTTTCAACCAAATATAAAGTGCCGGTATGGACAGATTTTATTTGGAAATTTTATAAAACCGGATGAATTCAACCTAAAATTTCCCTGAAATATTAAATTCACCCTCAGAACCGGTAATTGTCCGGGAATACATTGAAATCGTGTTTATGGCTCACTTCCCTACGTTGTTGATGAAAAAGGACCTTTCGTCCGGTGTGCAGCACTCCGCCTGGATTTCTATTCCCACGTCCATTCCCTGGCATTCCGTAAAGCTTTTGCATGGGTAAGACCATTACACTCCGCAGAGGTTTCGACATCCGGTTAAAAGGCGCTGCCGCGCAGGTCCTGACCGAATGTCCTTTTTCTGATGTAATGGCGGTCAAGCCCCCCGATTTCCCACAGGTCAAACCAAAGATCCTGGTCAAACCCGGAGACATAGTCCAGGCCGGTCAATGTCTCTTTCATGACAAACACCGGCCGGAGCTTCGATTCACTTCACCAGTGAGCGGAGAGGTCGCGGAAATCATCCTGGGACAGAAACGTCGTCCGCTCGAGATCCGGATCCTGCCGGACAGAAATGAAACCCGCTACATTTCTTTTCCACATCAGACGTCCAGCATCTATCTCCTGACCTGATCAAAGAACAACTCCTTGAAAGCGGTTGCTGGAATTATATCTATCAGCGTCCCTACTCCACTATCGCTGATCCTGCCACATCACCCAAAGCCATCTTCATTTCCTGCTTTGACACCTCGCCCCTGGCGCCAGACCTTGAATACCTTGTCGCCAGCGAGCCTGAAAGTTTCAAAACCGGGATCAATGCGCTATCCAGACTGGT
>AERA01005798.1_pt1 | contig 26010 bp, 28 predicted proteins | sample 267968 | NCBI WGS metagenome assembly AERA01 (sample SAMN02954363, study PRJNA61401) | activated sludge metagenome | biome: terrestrial; feature: wastewater treatment plant; material: activated biomass; isolation source: activated biomass of an industrial wastewater treatment plant | reverse complement strand
ACGTCGGTGGCGACGCGAAGCTCGTGCCCGCAGGCGCTCTGACGCTCGATGGCAATCGCATGATCTGTGGCCATCGCCCAACCGTTCTGGACAACAGCCTCGACGACTATGCCGCAGCCTATCCTGGGTTCCTCATCGTCAATCCAAAGCTCATGAACCGGGTCTCGACGCCCGTAAAGATGTGGATTTATTCACACGAGTGCGCGCATCAATTCCGTGGCCCCGATGAGGATACCGCCGATTGCTTCGCAGTCCAGCGCGGCCGCCGTCAAGGCTGGTTGAGTGACAGCGGCCTCGAAGAGGTTTGCGCGTTCATCAAGCCCGCTAAGGGCGACATGATGCATTTGTCCGGTTCGCACCGGTGCGAGTCGATGCGCCGCTGCTTCAAGGATCCCAAGGTTCGCTAACCATAAAAACACAGCCGATCGAGATCACCACGGACACCGCCTGGTTCCGCGTGGCGCGCTGGCAATCTGTTCATGGCGACCGATTAATCCCCGTCACAAATCGGGCTCTTAGCATGGATTGAGCATTCGCTCAGCGGAACCGCCATCCATGCCCCTGACTGCCTATCTGCGCTTACTTCTCAACCTGGCCGAGACGCTGCACGGTTGGATCGCCGCCCTGGCGCCACTCGATCGCGGTCGCAGGCGCCGGGTCGCCCGGTACTCTGCGACAATCGCTGAAACGCTCGCGCGCGCTGCAGAGGCGCTCCAGGCTTTGGAAGCCGATCCAAACGACCGCCAAGCGGCGCGGCGCGCCTCCCGCGAGTTCGGCCGCATCGCCGGCTACGTAGAAACAATGGTCGGCGTGCTGGAACACCATCTTGACGGGCGCAAGCTTGCTGGCGTTAAAAGACGGCTCGAACGCCTTGACGCAAGCTCCCCCGTGAGCACCTGCGTTCAATCGGCATCGGATCGGCGCATTGATCGTCTGACCGCCGCCGAAGGCTATTTCCGAGCCCTTGCCGATGGTCTTGAGACCTGAAGCCAAGAATGAAGCCAGATAGAGAGATCCGCCCAAATGGATAAGTTCACGACGTTGACCGGCATTGCCGCACCATTGCCGCTGCGCAACATCGACACTGACATGATCATCCCCAAGCAGTTCTTGAAGACAATTCTGCGCACAGGCCTTGGCAAATCGCTGTTCTACGAAATGCGCTACGATCAAGACGGCAAGGAAGTCGCCGACTTCGTTCTCAACAAGCCAGCCTACCGCAGCGCCTCGATTCTCGTGACCGGTGAGAACTTCGGCTGCGGATCAAGCCGTGAGCACGCACCTTGGGCACTTCTCGACTTCGGCATCCGCTGCGTGATCGCCTCTGACTTCGCCGATATCTTCTACAACAACTGCTTTCAGAACGGCATTTTGCCGATCAAACTTCCACAGTCAGAGGTCGACAAGCTGCTCGACGATGCCAGTCGCGGTTCCAACGCAACACTGACCGTCGACCTCGAAGCTCAAGAGATCCGCGGTCCAGACGGCGGAGTTATTCGTTTCGAAATCGATCCGTTCCGCAAGCACTGCCTGCTCAACGGGCTCGACAACATCGGCCTGACACTCAACAAGACCGATTCCATCTCTCGCTTCGAGACCGAGACAAAAGCCGAGCGCCCGTGGCTTTGATGTGATGTTCAGCCGCCGTGACCGAACGCGCGCGGTATCTATTGCCCGTATCGAAGTCTGCGCGGCGCGGCGTCATCGGCTCACGCCGCCATTCAATTCTCAGCACTGCGTAGAAACTCTTTTCAGCACACGCCAATTCGGATTTCGGCCCGAATTGGCGTTTTCTGTTTCGTATGATGCAGTGCCCGGCAGGCTTAGCTGCAAGCGGCTGAGACTTCATCACAGACAAGCCCCACCAGCCATTCAAGCAAGGTGCGCGCAGCATGCCATGTTGTGCCGCGTTCGGCGTGTAAATCGACGTGTCTCGCGCGCCTCTGTCAGCGCTCTGAAGCTTCCCGACACCGCGCCAAGCGACAAGCAATCCTCTAACGTTTGTCGCTTCCATCACCGCATCGACAGTCAGCAGCAGCTGGAATTGAATCATATTGAACGCCTGAATTTCAGCGCACAAAACCTCATTTCAACCTCTTCAAAACACCTCTCATAAGCGCTAAAATACACTCTGTCGGCCCTTTCATTTCACCATCCAAGCGCGACTCACTTGGCTCCAATTGACTCCCAAGGACGCGCGTCGACGCTCAGAAATGCATATGGGACGGGCTTTTTTTGATCCCAAAAAGGGGAAAACAGCTAAATTCGTTGCAAACGCGACACGCTGCATTCGTTTTTGAATATCAAAAGTGAAAAAGCGGCTTTGTGGTCAAAAGGAATTAACATATCCAAGCTTGACCTGATCGGCACGAAACTTTTCCAAAGTCCACAACTACAGAATTCGAAACATCACCTGATGCATTGAAGAGGGAGAGATCCAAATGGCAGCAAAGGCAAAGGCAAAGGCGAAAGCCAAGCCGGCAGCAAAGAAGGCCGCGGCGAAGAAAACCGCCGTGAAAAAATCCGCAACGGCCGCTAAGGCCGCAAAAGCATCTAAGTCGCAAGCGACAGTGACGCTCCGCAACTTGAGCGACGCAATCGCTGAGACTCACGACCTGCCCAAGAAGCAGGCCAACGTGATGCTCACAGAGATGGTCGATATGATCACGAACCATCTGAAGAAGGGTTCGCGCATCCGCATTGGCGGTCTCGGCATCCTTCAAGTCCGTCATCGCCCCGCACGCATGGGCCGCAACCCGGCAACGGGCGAGTCCATCAAGATCAAGGCGAGCAAGAAGATTGCCTTCCGCGCCGCCAAGGATCTGAAGCAAGCGATCTGATCGACGAGAACCATCGCCTGCGCGGCCGCCCACCTGCGCAGCGCACGAACTCAAAGAGCCCCGGCAACAAGGCGCCGGGGCTTTTGCATTTCTGGTTTCAGCAAAAGCCAAAAGGCAAGTCCGCGCGTTTCAACTGCGCAATCCAATTCTTCGACATGAATTGGTATGAGAACCGGTTTCATTCCCGCAAATTCAAAAGCGGACATTATCAAACGATGCCAGAGCCAAACCAACGGATGTGCGATTTAATCATTCGCGTGCTGACGCTCTATCATCGCAATCAGAAGATTGGTGGAGAATTGCTGATTGAAGTCTGCGGAAATCGAGCGCGATAAACTTGCTCGAAATGTCAGACCAATCGGGATTCACACGTCCATGGAGCGGGTACACAGCCCAGTGAGCCTGAAATACATGCGGATGCCGAAGCAGCGGGTCAGCGCGGCGTTACCAAAAATGCACTCGCTCGAGCGCTACATAGAGTTTTTGGTAAAGTGGCGGCCGCACACACCGAAGCGTTGTGGACGGCACTGCATCAGGAGGCCGCGAGCGACTGAGTTTCCGCGCCGTTTGCTACCCCTGTGCTACCCAGCACAGTTTGAGAAAATCGCAAAAATCCGCTAAGTCATTGATTGTACTGGTGCCGCTTGCGTGACTCGAACACGCGACCCCATCATTACGAATGATGTGCTCTACCGGCTGAGCTAAAGCGGCTTCCCGATCATCGAAGCGATGTCGAGGCCGACGGAATACCCTGCTATGGCCCCGATTGCAAGACGCTGATCGCGCATCACAAGATCAGCGCGAAATCCCCCGGCACGATGAGTTGACGACACCCGGTTTCCGGCGCCAACACGGCGTTTACAGTGCCGCCAACGTCCACCATGACGGTCCGGGTCGACCCGCTTAGGAGCCCTCGGGCGGCAGATAGACACCCCGCCGCCCCACCGTGAATTACCCGCCGGAACGAATTATTTCGTCCCGTAACGCGGCATCACCGGTTCAATGTCCTCAACACCGCTGGTATCCGGCCCTGGATCGTCAGGGGCGCGCGGTGAAATGAAGATCTTCGGCTGGTCGCCCTTCGTCTCGGCAGCTGGTTTACGATCAGCTTCCGGTTTGCCGCTTGCCAGCGCAATTGCCGTGCCCGTCGGTGCAGGGTTGGCGGGAGAAGTCGGCTTGGCTGCAGCTTTTGCCGAGGCTTTGTCCGTAGACGCAACAATGGCAACCGGGACAGTTGACTTTTCGACCACCGGCTCAGCGATTACCTTTTCAGGTGGGCGAACCTCCGCAGATATCGACTCGGTAGTCGGCAGTGCAGCAGCGATTGCGAAAGGTTCAGGCACAAGTATTGGCGCAGGTGCGGCAACAGGCACCTCATGCTCTCGCTCAGGCGTCTTGGAAGCTTCGACATTAGCAGGCGCGACTGACTTTTCTGCCGCTGTTGCCTTCTCTGCTGCTGGCGCTGCTGCCGTCGTTGTCGCTACCGACACAGGCGCACTACTTGTAGCCGCCGCAGGCTTGCTGGTCTCACTCTTCGCTGCAACCGGTTCAACCGGCTTCTCGACTTCGTGGTGCGAAGTATCAGAAGGCTTCGCTGCGCTGGCGATAGGCTTTGCCTCTATCGCTTCCAACGGCGCTCCGATTGCTGCGAGCTCTGCAAGCTTGTTCGCAACGAGTCCGCTATCGATCGTCTCAATAGCCTCCGCTGGAACACGCCATTGGAAGGCATCGAGTTGCCCCGTAACCGGCGATACTGGCGCCCATTCCTCAGATATGACACCGTCGGCTGTCCATGCTGGATCGCGCTGCGCATTGGCAGCTCGCGCAAGCCACTCGCGTACGCGACCGGCATCGCTCTTTTCTTCGGCTTCAATGCGCGCCATCAGTGTTGCGACACGCTGCGTCAAACGATCTTCCAGCAACGGCTCGAGCACACTGCGGGCGACATCGAACATCTTCGCTTCGATAGCCACCCGAGCAATAGCGATTGGGCTCTCGATAGAATTCTGCTGCATGGCCGCAAGCTGACGGACACGCTCCAATCGATCCAATGGACTATCGCCAATACGGGCATAAGCATAAGCCGATGCAAGATCAGGATGTGGCGACTTGAGCCACGTTTTCTGAAGCACCTTGGCTGCCTTTGCCGTGTTCCCACGCGATGCCAGCAGCCGGCCGGCAATCGCAGCAGCCGGGACGAGACCCGGAGCCAGATTGTGTGCTTCAAGCGACAAGGCGAGTGCGCGGTCGGGATCGCTATCCTCTGCCTTCTGCGCCTGGGCCGTCAGCAGCACGGCACGGCGGCGGTCGGCAATAGCCTTATCAACGTGGCCATGCTTCTTCGCCAACGCCAGGGTCTGCAGCGCCGGCTGCCAATCCGAATCCTTGCATTGCAATTCGAATAATGCGTCTGCCGACCAACCAAGCTTGGGATTGAGCGTCAATGACCGCTCGGCAAATTGCTTCGCGGCCTCGAACTCTCCCTCCCGCTGCGCCTCCAGGAACAATCCGCGCAACCCGAGCTGTTCGGTATCCGGCTGCGCCAGCATCGATTCAAAGATACGCCGCGTCGTCGTCTTATCACCGGCCAGTTGCGCCGCCTGCGCACGCAGCAGATGCGTCAGTGGTTCATTTGGCAGCGTCTTGCGCGCCTGTACGGCATGGCGCATCGCACTGGGTCCATCGCCCGCTCCGATAGCAATGATGCCCGATGACAGTGCCTCTAGACCCCGCTTCTGACGGCGCCGATAGAAGTAATGACCGACCGTTGCTGGACTGGTCCAGACTGCGCGCACCAGCGACCACAGGAGAATGGCCACGCCGATGAGGAACGTCAGCCCGACGACCGCGTGGAATACGCTGACTTCGCCCTCATAGCCTTCCCAGTTGAAGACAATGAGGCCCGGGCGATCCGCCAACCACGAGAGGCCCGTCGCGACAACGGCGATCCCGAAGAGATAAATCACAAGACGCAACATGGGATGACCTCTTTACTGGACGGCCGGAGCAGCAGGCGCGGACGGCGCACTGGCACCAAGCGATGATTTGAGCTGGCTTTCGATATCCTTCAGCGCCGTATCGACGGACGCGCGAGCTGCGACCTGCTTGAAGAGTTCTGCAGCCGGCGCTCTCGCCTTCTCTGAAAGTTTCTGTGACATCGCCTGGAAGTCGCTGATCCGCCCTTCTTCAAGCGCAGTTCCCATGCGTGCGACCACAGCCTCGACACTTTCATCATCGGCGTTGTGCTGCACTTTACGCACACGCACGACGGACTTCGCTTCCGAAAGCAGTCGATCAATTACACCGCCATCCCCCGTGCCATCTGCAGCGGCGATGATGCGATGCGCCAGTGGCCGGAAGTCGGCTTGCAACTCCACGAGCGTACGCACGCCGTTAGCCTTGAAGGGTTCAAGTGCCGACAGGTTTACACGGTCGCCCGCAGCCTTCTTCACCTGCGCAAGCTCCTCCCCATAGCCAAGCCCGCGGTCGATCACGCGCTTCAAGTTGGCAAGCTCAAGAGAAAGAACGATTCGCTCGGCGTTTGCTTTACGATTTTCTTCTGCCGTTACGACACCAGCAATGCTCGTCTCCAGTGAGGCGATTTTTGATGTCACGGGCTGGATTGCGCGGGCGACGTCATCAGGTTTGGCAGCTGCCTTAAACTTGGCCGCCACATCACCCTTCAAAGCATCCAAGCCCGACGTCAGCTTGCCTGTTTCTTCCTGCACGACACGCAATGTCTCGGTGACACGCTCATTGTCAGCCTTCAGCGCTTCCATGCGCTGTCCGTTGCGCGTCACCTCGGTTTTGACATCCGCCATCTCTCGGTCGATGCGTTGTGTTCCCGACCGCGCGGCTTCAGCAGCCTCGGCTGCCTTACCCATACGGGTATCGAACTCTGCGCCGATATTCTTACGTAGCGACTCGATCTGATTAGCCATGGTCGATTCGAGATCGGCAATTTTGCCTGTAACAGCGGCAAGCTCCGGAACCGCGGCATTCGCCTTCCCGTCCGCGCTCGCGTTTGACAGCAACGCCAGACGCTCTTCCAGTTTGGTGACGCGCGGATCAGCACCCGTTGCACCACCTGCCGGAGCCGCTGCAAGCTTCGTCGACAGCGACTCCGCTTCCGCCTTCAATTGCGTCTGCCCTTCGCTCAGCTGCGCAACGCGACCTTTGAGCTGATCGAGCTCTGCCACCTGCTTGGAAAGATCGTCGAGCGCCGCCTTTACCTTCGCGCCGTCAACGGCTGGAGGTGCCGCCTTCGATGCAGCTTCCAGCGCAACGATCCGCTTGCCGAGCTGCTCAGCAACTTGATTGTTCGATTGCCCGATCGGCAAGCCCAGCTGATTGAGTTGTGGTGCCAATGTATCGGCGCCGAGCAAAGCAAGGAATCCGCCGACCACGCCCGCCACCATATGCGAAACGAAACGGCCAAATCCTCCGCCACTCGTCGCGGGCGGCGGCATGTCCTGCGGAGCAGGCTGCGATTTGTTTTTCAGGGCAGCGTTATCCGATGAGCCCGCTTTGCCGGCCTCTCCCTTACCGCTCGCTGCCGCCGCAGCGGGTGTCGAGGTTGAAGAAGAAGCTGCCGAAGTCGCCGACGCCTGCGCACCCGGCTTCGCATCCGATTTGGTATCACCCTTGATGTCGCTCTTCGCGCCCGATCCCGAAGCCGCGGTAGAAGCCGCCGTTGCATCGGCCGTCTTCTGCTCAGGTGCCTTTACCTCGACCGCCTTCAGATCAAGCGTGGCGTGTGGGCGTTTGGGATCGCCTTGTTTCAGCGGATCCTTCTTCTGATCGTCGCGATTGTTCGACATATGACTTGGAACCCTCCACATTACGCAAACACGTGCGCCGACACGGAGCCGTTGCGCTACACGGGCACGTTACGTCTCAATCCCTATCGTCGCTTCTCAATCCGCCAGGCGACATTAACGCTGATTGTGCAGCCAGTTCACGGATAAGTGCAAGCATTTCTTCGATATTTGGCTTGGCAGTCACTTTTACGTGTTCCACGCATAGCGGTGCCAGCCGAACGGCAATTCCCTGCGACAAACAAAGACATGCCGCACTGCGAGCGCCGTTGGTCAACCCATTTGCAAGAACGAGGTCAACGTAGGTATCAGCGGTTAACGGCGACATAAGAACGACGCCATCATAGCCGCCGTGACGCAGAGTTTCAGCCACCTCATCAGGCAATTCGCCAATTGCCTGCGAACGGTAGACGGTATCTCGAGCGAATGGAATTCCGCACGCTGTAAGCGGTGGTTCAAGGTCGAAGGAAATCTTATCGCCGCTCAGATGCAGCACCGGTCCAGGCTCTTTTGAAGCCAAGCTAGGCAACACTTTTTCTCTCCAGGCAACCTCGATCAAGGGCAAAAGATCCCTGGCCGTTGCCGGGCCAACGGTCACATCGCGAAACCCGATTGACCGCGCAGCCTCTCCGCTCCCCCGCCCAACGACGAGGAGCGGACGCGAAAGCAGTTCTGGCAAAAGCGGCGAAGTTTCCAGCGCGCGCAATCCATTGCGGCTGGTTACAACGATGATGGAGGCGCGCGCAAGCTGATCCGCATCAGGGACATTAACGGCAATTTGCAGAAGCGGCGCCAAGTCCGACGTAACGCCCTCGGCCTCCAGCATCGCACGCATCGCTGAGGCATCGGGCTCTGGCCTGGTAATGAGGAGATGCATCAGCCTGCCACGGAGAAAAATCCCGATCCTGCCCGTCCGAGCAAATCTTGCGCCGCCGCATCTCCGATCGCTTCGGCGTCGGCCATATCGCCAATGCGCTCGACGATATGCACGACGACGCCGTCGGGCGTGAGGATCTCACCCTTGAAAATAAGCCGCCCGTCCTCGTCAATTTGCGCTAGGCCACCAATCGGCGTTCGGCACGATCCCTCCAGCCGTTTGAGATACGCGCGTTCGGTGTTGACACATGTGGCGGTCTTAGCGTGATTGAGCGGCGCAAGAAGAGCCGCCGTTTTTTCATCCCCGCTGCGAATCTCTATGCCAATTGCGGCCTGCGCCACTGCTGGCAGCATCTGCGCAACCGGCACCTTCTGCGTGATCCGGTCCCCCCGACCCAGCCTCTTCAGGCCCGCAACTGCCAGGAACGTCGCGTCAGCAACACCGTCCTCGAGCTTCTTGAGCCGCGTCTGCACATTGCCGCGGAAGCCCACCACCTCAAGATCCGGTCTCAGCCGCTTGACCTGAGCTTGCCGCCGCAACGATGAGGTACCCACCACCGCACCTGCTGGCATTTCATCGAGGGAGGAATATTTCAAGCTGATGAATGCATCGCGCACGTCCTCACGTTCCAGCACGGCACCAATTGCCAAGCCTTCCGGCAACAGGGTCTGCATGTCTTTCATGGAATGGACGGCCAGATCGATCTCCCGCGCCAGCAGAGCGTCTTCGAGTTCCTTGGTGAAAAGTCCCTTGCCGCCGACCTCCGAAAGCGGTCGATCGAGAATCTTATCACCCGTTGTTTTGATAACGACGATCTCAAAATCGCTTTCTTTGCGGCTATGCGCCGCCATCAACTTCGCACGCACCTCATGTGCCTGTGCCAAGGCCAACGGCGAGCCGCGCGTACCGATGCGAATGGGAGGGGTCACTTGCAAGCTTTAGGCTCCAGGTGCTAGAGCCTGATCGCCGCCAAATGGAGCCGTGAAGCTCTGATTGGACGCTTGAATCAGTCTCTCAAACCAAAACTTTAGAGCAGGTCACGACCGACGTGCTGATTTCGATCTGTCTGAACCTGTTCCGGGTCGATAATCGGCGGCCGCAGGATATTGTCGGGTTGCCGGCCGCGAGCGGCGCCATTAATGCAACCTCCTGCCGGCAAAGGCAATGCAAGCCTGCCGTTCCCGTTAGATCACGAATTAACAGGTATTGACGCAATATGCCGGTGCAAGATCATCCAACGGCACATGCTGTCACGCCACGCCACGAAGCGTTACGCGACGCGAAGGCATCTACCATAGTGCTCGGCATTGAAACGAGTTGCGATGAGACCGCCGCTGCGATCGTCGCGCGCAATGCCCAAGGTCATGGCGAAATTCGCGCCAGCAGGGTTCGCTCCCAGTGGGAAAAGCACAGGGCTTTTGGCGGTGTCGTCCCTGAAATCGCTGCGCGCGCTCACGTCGAGTGTCTCGATCAGCTGATCTCCGAAGCAATGGTTGAGGCAGGCGTCACCTTCGCCGATATCGATGCGATCGCTGCGACCGCCGGACCGGGCCTCATTGGCGGCCTGATGGTTGGCCTAATCACCGGCAAGACACTCGCACTTGCCCACGGCAAACCGCTTCTTGCCGTCAACCACCTGGAAGCCCACGCCCTGACAGTCGGATTGACGGACGATCTGCCACCCCCATATCTGCTGCTGCTCGTTTCAGGTGGACATACACAGCTTCTGGCCGTTGATGATGTCGGTAGCTACCGTCGTCTTGGATCCACCATTGACGATGCATTGGGAGAAGCCTTCGACAAGACCGCAAAACTGTTGGGCCTGCCAATGCCCGGCGGCCCAGCGGTCGAAGCAGCCGCGCTCAACGGCAATCCGAGACGGTTTGCATTGCCACGGCCCATGCTGGGGCGGGTCGAGCCGCACTTCTCCTTCGCCGGTCTCAAAACTGCCGTACGCCACGCCGCACTCGCGATTGCCCCCCTCACCGAGCAAGACGTCTGCGATTTATGCGCAAGTTTCCAGGCCGCCGTCTCCGATAGCGTCGTCGACCGCACCCGTCAGGCAATGCGAGCCGCAGCGACAGTTCCTGAAGCCCCCAAGCTTCGACACCTCGTCGTGGCAGGTGGTGTTGCTGCAAATGCAGCCCTGCGTACCGCATTGATGGAGCTGGCGCGCCGTGAAGATTACACATTCCATGCTCCACCCTTGGCGTTGTGTGGCGATAACGCCGCCATGATCGCTTGGGCTGGTGCGGAGCGTTTCGCTCGCGGCGATCAAGACAGCTTCGAGGCTCCCGTGCGTCCGCGTTGGCCGCTCGATAAAGACGCCGCTCCCGCCATCGGCGCCGGCAGCAAAGGCGCCAAGGCATGATCGCAAAAGCATGATAGAAGGCCCGGAACCCTTGCCAGTTGCGGCAACCCATCACGATGTGAGACATCTGTCGAAATGAAAGCCAACAACGGAACGCATCATGCGGCTTGAAAGTGTGGGTGTGATTGGCGGCGGCGCCTGGGGTACGGCACTCGCCCAGACGGTGAGGCTGGCCGGCCGCGAGGTTCTGTTATGGGCGCGCGAGTCAGAAGTCGTCGACGACATAAACTCCCGCCACGTAAATGCGACCTACTTGCCCGGCATCCCGCTCGATCCGCACCTGCGCGCCACAAACAATCTATCTGAGATTGCGCGTGCTGACGCCATATTGATGGTTGCACCAGCACAGCATGTGCGCGCCGTTGCGGAAGAGCTGAAGCCCCATGTAAAAAATGGTCAGCCGCTGGTCAACTGCGCCAAGGGTATTGAGCGCACCACCGGAAAGCTGATGGGGCAAGTGCTGTCCGAAACAATCCCCGACACATTGCTCGCAGCACTATCAGGACCAAGCTTCGCCGCTGATGTCGCCCGTGGATTGCCCACTGCATTAACGATCGCATGTGAGCGTGAGGATATGGGCCAAGCCCTCGCGGAAGCCCTTGGATACCGTCACTTCCGCCTCTATTGGTCGCGAGATCGCCTCGGGGTCGAAATCGGTGGCGCCGTCAAGAACGTGCTCGCTATCGCTGCTGGAATTGTCTCCGGCAAGTCGCTCGGCGCCAGCGCCCACGCCGCACTGGTTGCGCGCGGATTTGCAGAATTGCGCCGCTTTGGTGCAGCGCTTGGTGCGGAATCTGAAACACTGATGGGGCAGTCGGGACTAGGAGACCTGATCCTGACCTGCGGCAGCCCGCAATCACGCAACATGAGTCTGGGTCGCGCACTGGGAGAAGGCCGTTCGCTCGAAGATATCTTGGGGGCGAGACGCGCAGTCACCGAGGGCGTGTGGACTGCGGCAGCCGTCGTAAAACTCGCACGCGCCAAAGATGTCGAGATGCCGATCGCCGAAGCCGTTCAGGCCATTGTCGAAGGGCAGGCCAAAGTAGATGATGCAATCGCCGCTCTGCTCTCTCGACCCTTCAAATCTGAAATTTGAAATCAGGGCGGGAACGGCAACCAAGCCGCGAGCGAAAAGGCAGCTCGTGTCAGCACTGCGAGATGAAAATAGGTCTAGCTGCTAAAGCGTGTTTAGCTGAAGTGCGCAGCGGTTCAGCGTGAAGAACACGCTCAAAACAAAAGCCTAGATCGTGTTCATGTTTCCATGAAACATGAACACGAACTAAAGCCCGACTTTCAGGACCGAGCGGCAGCTTGCTTGCGTAGCGCCTTGATCTCCTCGAACTGCTTTGTCACGTCGCGCATGATCGCGGCCATTCCAACAATTGTACCGCCCGAATCCTTGAATGGTATGATCGAAAACTCAACTGAGATGCGTGAGCCATCTTTGCGCAGCGCCGGCACCGCTAGAAGATCTCCGGCCCCATATCGCGTCTTGCCCGTACGCATCGTCTCGTGATGTCCGCGCCAATGCCTTGCGCGAAGATTTTCAGGGATGATGATATCGAGGGATTGGCCGATCGCTTCTTGTTCTGTGAACCCGAAAATGCGCTCACAGCCACCGTTCCATAACCGCAAGATGCCATCGCTGTCGCAATAAAGGATGCCATCAGGCGCATCCCTGACGATCATCGTTGAGAGTTCATCCAGCGACATTATCTGTTTCCTTCGAATTGACGCCGTTAAATTCACGGCGCTCCGGCCCTCTGCCCATCAAATATCTGCGGCAGAACTTGCCGTAGTTCTTTGGGGCGAAGCGCAATGCTCGCCAAAGTGTGTTGATCGAGTTCTGCTAGGAATGCTCCGAGTGCACGCTTGAGAATATTCGGCAAACGGCAGCATTCGTTGATGGCGCATTGACTGTCGGATCCCAAACACTCAACCAACGCTAAATCTGGTTCCGTGTCTCGAACGACATCGCCAAGCCGAATTTTCTCCGCAGGTCGTGCGAGAGTGACGCCACCCGAACGCCCTCTAACTGCCGCGAGGTAACCGGCGCGCGTGAGAGCGCTCACGACTTTCATGAGGTGTGGCTTGGAAATGCCATACGACACGGCAATCTCTTCAATCGTAACGAGACGATCGCCCGCCGCATGCACGTACATCAGCACGCGCAGAGCATAGTCAGAAAAGCGGGTGAGTTGCATCTGTTCTCCTGGCCATATCGACCAATAGATTCATTCTTGACATATCTTTTTAAGCAGAGCAAGGTCGCAAAAGATCTATCTACAATGCATCTTTACGGATTGACCATGCTGAAAACTCGGAAAAATCCGACCCAAACGAACTTGTACGCATTGGCGTGAACTAACCACCAGCACGCACCGTTCCGATCATGTTGAAATCGTATGCGCCCCGATCAATCGGAATGAGACCCTGCTGCAATGAACCGACGAACGTGTAGGTGCTGCATACGCACGCGCAGCGTCCGCCAACAACGCGATGAACAAATAGGCACGGAAAATTCATGACTTACGTCGTCACTGAGAACTGCATCAAATGCAAGTATACCGATTGCGTCGAAGTATGCCCGGTCGACTGCTTCTACGAAGGTGCCAACATGCTCGTCATACATCCTGACGAATGCATCGACTGCGGCGTCTGCGTTCCCGAATGTCCTGCCGAAGCCATCGTATCGGACACAGAACCTGCTGCGACAGACCAGTGGCTCGAACTGAACCGCACGTATGCCGACCTTTGGCCCAACATCATCGCCAGAAAGCCAGCATTGCCGGATGCGGATGCCCAAAACGGACGCCAAGGCAAGCTTGACGAATTCTCAACCGAACCCGCCACCCAGAACGACATCGACACAAAACACGAAGAAAGCGTTTCTGGATAAGTTGCGGTCGGATTTCGGTTAGCGCGACTAATTGCAGTCCAATCAGTCGTAGTCATATACGGGCCGCCCGCCAGCTGCACGTTGTTACCTCGCCGCCATAAAGCGGGGAAAGAGCACGTCATTCTCGATGTTGATATGCTCGATGAGATCGGTCGTCAGCTTCTCAAGGCCCGCATATAACGTCTTCCACGAGTTGCATGCATCCGCAGGCAAATTCAGGCCAGACGTGACCAGATAGATCGCAAAGATCAGCTTTGCATGATCATCATGCTCGTGGCGCATCACCACGATTGGACCGAACAGCGAGCCCCGAAAGCCCGAACAGATCGACGGAAAAAGAATGCGTTCCTCTTTGATCATGTGGCTTTCCAGATCAGCCTGAACTCTCTCAAGGATTTCAGCCAATCCGATCGGAGCCTTTGGATGACCACCGTGCACCGTTTCAACCCGCCGCGCCAGCCCCAGCAGCTCCACAAGCTCCCGCCGATGAACCTCATGATAGCGAGAAATGATGTAGTCCACGAGTTCGGTTGAATTCTCGGGCAATCCCGCAGGCTTCACCCGTAACGCGGCTAGCTCGCGTTGCAACGTTTCAGCATCGACACCGCACATGCTTGCGGCCTCGCCCACTGGCACTTCCCGCATGCTACTCCAATTGATCCCGTGATCGCGCAACACCTTCAATGCTCCAGCTACGGTCGTAGCGACGTCGCCAACCGTCTTCACTTCTGAGCTTTTGTGCTGAGGGCTTGAAAGCATGAGAACCTCAATCTTGGAAAACCATACGACGCGGAAAAGAGCAATCGCTGGTACTCTAAGTCCAAAAAAGAGGCATTTACAATACTTCTTTTAAGCGGCGACATGGATCAAGAAGCTTGATGATCCAAGATCTGCAAATCTGAAACGTTGAGCAACTCATACGTGATCTAAGCGACCGAAAAGCATCAATCTCAAACGAAGTGGCCAACTTCAAAACGAGGGCAGATCACACGAGCTTGCGAGCGCAGGTCGCGCGACCAGCTTCCCGACGCTCCGTCGATAATCTCCAGTTCGGAATTCAACGCATTCAGATACTGCCATCACTGCCGCTCATTGGCTTGGTCGTTTCAAGCCTATGGCGAGCTCCAATCCCTTCGCTTGGTCAAAGCGCGTATCGACAAGCACCGCGCCAGTGAAATCAGCGCCGCTCACGTCAGCACCTGAAAAATCAGCGCCGGAAAGATCCGCGTTGAGGAATCGGGCACCGCGGGCATTCGCAGTGTTAAACCGCGCAAATTGTAATGCATTGAACGAAAGATCTGCGTTGACGAGACGTGCGGCAGTAAAATCACATCCATTCAAATCCGCTCGTGGCGTTATGAGACTCTCACCGTCGCGACTGATGGGCCCAAAAACAGAATCTGTCAGATCCGCGTCCGCAAAACTCACGAGATCGAGGCGCCCCGAAATGCGAGCTCCAATCATCGTAGCGCCAATAAAGTTCGTGCGCTCTTCAACAGATGGCTCAAGCGTCGTATGGATGTTTGGCCGCAAAAGCGTTGCACGATTGAGATTGGCATAAGCAAACGAAGCTCTTGTCACCGTTGCGCGATCGAGAACCGCACCCGACAAATCTGCGCCCTGGAGATTTGAATCCGTCAGATCCGCGCCAAACAGATTCGTACCGCTAAGGCGTGCACGTTTGAAATCCAACCCGCTCAAGTCGAGACGACTGAGATCCTTCTCAGTCAATTCGATTTGCGCATCTGGGTTTGCGCGAAACAGCAACGCGGTAACTTCGCGCGCGCTCATGTCCGCGGCGTTCACAACACTGCTGCCTGCAAGACAACCAGCCAGCCACGCCACGATCCGCAGCCGCGACGCGAGATCACGCAAATCGATCCTGAAGTTCATATGAGAGTCCTGGATTAGCTCGATGCCGTTACACGATCACCCGCCGCACGAATAGTGGATGCCGCCTCACGCACCATCCGTTCAATAATGCGCGCCGCTGGCTCGATATCGTGAATCATACCGACAACCTCGCCAACAAACGTGTTGCTGTTGTCAGGGTCACCCTCAAGCCATGCCTGCCGATAGTTTTGTGCTTCCCGATCGGCGCACAAAAGCAACTCGTCCTCACGCCCATGCCAGCGCTCGATGAACTTGTTTCGCAACACCCGTGCTGTGAACTGCTCAGGCCACTCCAGCCGTCGCGCTATATCCATGACGCTTGATCTGATCGTGTCATCACCCGATGCATGCAAAGCTGCCTGATGCATACGCTCACCAACATTGGCCTCGCGAGATGCCCATAAACGTGAACCGACCAGCACGCCATCCGCCCCGAGCATAAGAGCAGCAGCAAGACCCCGGCCATCTGCAATCCCGCCAGCTGCACAAAGCAACGTATCGGTGGATCGCGCGGCAATCAGATCAGCAACTTCCGGCACAAGCGTTAAAGTACCCCGCGCTTGGCCATGACCTCCAGCCTCGGCTCCCTGCGCAATGACGACATCAACACCTGCATCAAGCGCAATTTCCGCATCTCGCCTTGTTTGAACCTGGCAAAATAGAGCGACACCAGCAGCGCGGATTTGTGCTGCAAACGTGCGCGGATCTCCAAACGACAAGCAAATTGCAAGCGGCCGCTGCGCCAACACGAAGTCGAGCAGCTCCGGCTGTTTGGCAAGCGACCAGGTGATAAAGCCGCATCCAACACGATGTCCCTTGGCAATTTCAAACTGCTGGCGCAACCACTCGCGGTCACCATACCCACCACCGATCAATCCGAGCCCGCCAGCTTTCGAGACCGCCGCGGCGAGCCCACCACCAGCAGCAAAAGCCATCGGCGCCAATATGATTGGATGGTCGATTTTCAATTTTTTCGTTAAGCGCGTTTGCAGCATGATTTCCGAACTCCGGCATTCCCGTGCGCCGACACGTCTAGCAAGCCGCAGTAATTCGGTCGAGCGCAACCGTTGTTTTATCGACGTGGGCGGATCGTTAAGTGGTGCGCACGGACCATGCTGCATCAAACCTTCAACCACATCAGGCCAATCGAGCAAAACGCCAGATGATAAGGGAAACAAGCTAGCCCGGAAGCGCGCGCCGTGAAGGCGATAGCAGGAGAGCGCCACTTCTCACCATGCGCGTTCGCCGAAGAAATTTCTGTCGTTCACGACATCGCTAACCCTGGAAAACAGCGCACCGTCTTGACCGAAATTTGATTGCACATGTCGACGAAACGAAGCGCCACGGCAGACACAAAAAAGTCGATCGAAGAAGACAGCGGCAGTGATTTTCCAATGGCAGAAGTCTTTCCACTCCAAGCCTCGAAGCGTCGCCAAAGTTTGCAAACTGTAGCCACAGTCAATCTCAGAAAAAATCACATAAATTACTGAAAAATGGAAGAAAACTCAGTTTGGCACATCCCTTGCTGAAGGTCACACAACACGCGCTGAAAAATCCGCGCGCGAAATCTGGCAGCAAGGGAGGCGGCACTTGGCAATGACCGAGACATTCTACGAGGTGATGCGGCGGCAGGGGATCACCCGCCGTAGCTTCCTCAAGTACTGCAGCTTGACAGCTGCATCCCTGGGCCTGGGTCCGAGCTTTGCGCCTCAGATCGCCTACGCCATGGAAACAAAGCCGCGCATCCCCGTGTTGTGGTTGCACGGGCTTGAGTGCACCTGCTGTTCGGAGAGCTTCATCAGATCGGCGCACCCGCTCGCCAAGGACGTCATACTGTCGATGATTTCGCTCGACTACGATGACACGATCATGGCCGCTGCCGGGCAGCAAGCGGAAGCGATCATCGAGGAGACGATCAAGAAGTACGACGGCAACTTCATCCTCGCATGCGAAGGCAACCCACCACTGAACCAAGACGGCATGAGCTGCATCATTGCCGGCAGGCCCTACCTCGAACAGTTGAAGCATGCAGCGGAGCACTGCAAAGCCATCATCTCCTGGGGCAGCTGCGCTTCGTGGGGATGCGTACAGGCCGCCCGGCCCAATCCAACTCGGGCAACACCCATTCACATGGTGCCAGGCCTTGCGCCCAAGCCGATCATCAAGGTTCCCGGATGCCCTCCAATCGCAGAGGTCATGACAGCAGTCATCACCTACATCCTGACATTTGACAGATTGCCCGAGCTTGATCGCCAGGGCAGGCCGAAAATGTTCTATTCGCAGCGCATCCACGACAAATGCTATCGCCGCCCGCATTTCGATGCCGGCCAGTTCGTTGAGCACTTTGACGATGAAGGCGCACGCAAGGGGTACTGCCTCTACAAAGTCGGCTGCAAAGGTCCAACGACTTACAACGCCTGCTCGACGGTTCGCTGGAATGGCGGCTTGTCATTCCCAATTCAAGCCGGTCACCCCTGTATTGGCTGCTCTGAGGACGGCTTCTGGGACAAGGGTTCCTTCTACGACCGGCTCACCGATATTCATGGATTTGGCATCGAAGCCAACGCCGACGATCTCGGCGGCAAAGCAGCACTCGTTGTCGGCGCAGCGGTGGCGGCACACGCAGCGGTCAGCGCAGTCAAGCGCGCACGCACGAACGGAGGAGATAAATAATGCCGACAATTCAAACTCCGAACGGCTTCAGCCTCGACGATAGCGGAACACGTGTTGTCGTCGATCCGGTGACCCGTATCGAAGGTCACATGCGCTGTGAGGTCAATGTCGACTCTCAGAATTTTATTCGCAATGCGGTATCGACAGGCACCATGTGGCGCGGCTTGGAAGTCATTCTTAAAGGCCGTGACCCGCGCGATGCGTGGGCCTTCGTTCAGCGAATTTGCGGTGTCTGTACGGGCACGCACGCGTTGACGTCCGTGCGTGCGGTCGAAGACGCTCTGAAGATTCAAATCCCAGAGAATGCCAACTCAATTCGCAATATCATGCAGCTTTCGCTGCAGATCCACGACCACCTCGTCCATTTCTATCACCTGCATGCCCTCGACTGGGTCAATCCAGTCAACGCGCTTAAGGCTGATCCCAAAGCGACCAGCGAATTGCAAGTGTTGACGGGACCAAACCATCCCAAGTCTTCACCCGGCTATTTCCGCGACGTTCAAAACCGGCTGAAGAAGTTCGTCGAAAGCGGACAGCTCGGTCCCTTCAAGAATGGTTACTGGACCAACCCCGCCTATCTGCTACCGCCCGAAGCCGACCTGATGGCGGTCACCCATTATCTGGAAGCTCTCGACTTCCAGAAAGAAATCATGACGACACGCACGATCTTCGGCGGCAAGGATACTCATCCCAACTGGCTCGTTGGCGGCGTACCGTGCGCGATAAACATGGACGGCGATTTGGCTGCTGGCGCGCCGATCAACATGGAGAGATTGAATTACGTTGCTGGCGTCATCGACCGAACCATCGACTTCGTGGAGAACGTTTACATCCCTGACGTCATCGCAATCGGCTCGTTCTACAAAGGCTGGCTCTACGGTGGCGGCCTGTCAGGAAAGAGCGTGCTCGCTTATGGCGACATTCCCGACCGCGCTAACGATTACTCAGCGAAGAATTTGATGATGCCAACGGGCGCGATCATCAATGGCAATCTAAAGGAAGTGCATCCCGTCGACCTGCGCGATCCTGAACAAATTCAGGAGTTCGTTCCGCACTCTTGGTATTCTTATCCCGATGAAAAGAAGGGACTTCATCCCTGGGACGGCATTACCGAGCCCAACTATGTCCTGGGCGCCAAAACCAAGGGAACCAGAACCAACATTCAACACATCGATGAAAGTGCGAAGTACTCCTGGATCAAGGCACCGCGCTGGCGTGGCAACGCGATGGAGGTCGGTCCGTTGGCCCGCTACGTTGTCGGTTACGCACAAGGCCATGCCGAAATCAAAGAGCAAGTCGACAAGACGCTCTCAGCTCTCAATGTCCCACTTGATGCGCTATTCTCTACACTTGGCCGCACGGCCGCTCGGGCACTCGAAGCCCAATGGGCCGTTCATAAGCAGAAATACTTCTTCCAGAAGCTGATCGCCAACATCAAGGCCGGCGACAGCTCGACAGCCAACACAGAGAAATTCGACCCAAAAACCTGGCCGAAGGAAGTCAAAGGCGTTGGCTTCACCGAAGCGCCGCGCGGCGCACTCGCGCACTGGATACGCATCAAGGACACCAAGATCGATAACTATCAGTGCGTCGTGCCGACGACGTGGAACGGCTCCCCACGCGATAATCAAGGCAACATTGGCGCATTCGAAGCCGCATTGATGAACACGAAAGTGGAACGTGCCGACGAACCCGTAGAAATTCTGCGCACGCTTCACAGTTTCGACCCCTGTCTTGCCTGCTCGACCCACGTGATGGGACCGGACGGCAAAGAGATGGCTGTGGTCAAGGTACGCTGAGGGAGAATTGAACAATGAGGAAACTTACGCTTTTCACTGCAACGGCGCTGTCACTCTTCGCAGCTTCCGATGCAGCCTTCGCGCACACCGGCCACACCACCTCCGGACTGGCGGCCGGGCTTGCGCACCCGATGGTCGGTCTTGATCACCTGCTTGCAATGCTCGCTGTCGGCGTTTGGGCTGCAATGCAGCCGACGTCTCGTGCTTGGCAAGGACCAGCAGTGTTTGTCGCACTGCTCACCGTAGGAGCGACGATCGGATTAAACGGGTATAGCATGCCGTTTGTCGAACCCGGCATCCTTGCGTCCGTGATCCTGTTTGGTGCGATGATCGCAGCAGGACGATATCTCCCTGCAAGCGCCGGCCTCGTAATGATCGGTGCCTTCGCGCTACTGCATGGCCATGCTCATGGAACAGAAGCCGTCGGCGCTATTGCGACTTACATGGCCGGCTTCGTTGCAGCCAGCGCCCTGCTACACCTGACAGGCTACGCAATCGGCCGCACGGCAGTTTTGTTCCGCTACGGCATACCGGCAACCGGGTTTGCACTCGCCGCAGCGGGCGTCGCGCTAGCTGGCGCATGAAGGAGAGCGGCTATGAGCACCAAAACCGCCCGCACGCCACATCGCGAGGAAGCCGTCTACGTCTACGAAGCTCCGTTGCGTCTGTGGCATTGGGTCAATGCGTTCGCGATCCTTACACTCGTTTTGACAGGCTATCTGATCGGTTCACCACCGCCCAGCGTGCCGGGAGAGGCCTACGCCAATTTCCAGTTCGGCTGGATTCGCTATCTGCACTTCGTTGCGGCTTACGTCTTCGTGATCGGATTTCTATTCCGCATCTATTGGGCCTTTGCCGGCAACGAGCACGCCATGCAGATTTTTTTGCCCCCGGTCTGGAAGCGCAGCTTCTGGAGCGAGCTTCTGCATGAACTCAAGTGGTATGCGATGATCGCCAAGGAGCCGATGAAATACTCGGGCCACAATCCACTGGCAGCGCTCACCATGCACATACTCTTCGTCTGGGGCTCGATCTTCATGATCGTCACCGGGCTTGCCCTCTATGGCCAAGGGACCGGCATGGGTAGCTGGCAATACACGCTGTTCTCCAGCTGGGTCATACCTCTCTTCGGACAGAGCCAGGACGTTCACACGTGGCACCATCTAGGCATGTGGGTGATCGTGTGCTTCGCGATCGTTCACATCTACGCGGCAGTCCGCGAAGACATCATGTCCCGTCAGTCGATCATCTCGTCGATGTTCTCGGGCTGGCGAACATTCCGCGATGATTCCCCGCCACAAGATTCACCCCAAGACTCACACTAACGCCGCTCTCCTAGACCGGTGAAACTGCGGGGCCCCAGTGGCCCCGCTTTTCTTTTTTCATAACTCGAAATTCAGCACCCAAGCGTCCGCAGCAAAAGCGCACAAGCATTCGACAATCGCCAGATTTTGCCGAGCGATCGAAGACTTGGCGTAGGCCGCGCTTGCCAAATTCACCATCCAACATTCCCTCAAGCACTAAAAGCTGGGCACAACCGGCTTGCCAATAGCGCATCCATCCCGGCTTACGAGCGGTAACGGAATGACCGGAAACAAAAGTTCCAAATTGGATGAAAAGTGATAAGTTTATAACCACGTACATTTGGCATTGGTGGAAATTTTTCAGCGATTTCGGAAAGTTAGCATTTCTCAAGATGTGGCACACGGCTTGCTCTTAACCACTCAACCACCGCGAGAATCAACGCGCGGACTTTGAGGAACGCTTTGACGAGGAGGCCGCCGATGACATTGGCGCCGCCAGCAGTGCTCATCCTGGGCATCGGCAATCTGCTTTGGGCCGATGAAGGTTTCGGCGTGCGCGCTGTTGAAGAGTTGCACCGGCACTTCACGTTTCCAGACAACGTGCGTCTGCTCGATGGCGGCACGCAAGGCATCTATCTCGTCCAGCACATCCGCGACGCCGACATACTTATTGTCTTTGACGCGGTCGATTACGGCTTGCCGCCGGGCACACTGAAACTGGTCGCCGGAGATGAGGTTCCAAAGTTCCTGGGCGTCAAGAAAGTCTCGCTTCATCAAACCGGCTTCCAGGAAGTTCTGGCGATGGCGGAAATGCTGGGCAATTACCCACGCCACCTGCTCCTTATCGGTGTGCAGCCCGACGAGCTTGACGACTACGGCGGCAGCCTGAGGCCATGTGTCAAAGCGCAGATCGCGCCTGCAATCGCCGCAGCTTTGACGTTCCTTGGTGACCATGGAATTCAGCCCCAAGTGCGCAGCACCCCGCTGTCAGAAGACGCAACCATTTCCACGCCCGAAACGATCATGAGTTGCTACGAAAATGGCCGGCCGCCAGAGGCAGTCGCATTGCGCACCGGCGATGAGCGCGTTCTCACTGATGCACGTTGGCGCGGCCCTGCTGACTTCGAGGCCGAGATCACACGCATTCTCGCCGACCAAGTGGAGGTGCGGTGATGTGCATTGGCATCCCGATGCAAGTGATCGAATCCGATGAGCTCCGCGGCCGCTGCTGGGCGCACGACGGAGAGCATGACATCGATATGAGCCTCGTTGGAGCATTGCTGCCTGGCCAATGGATCATGGTCTTCCTCGGAGCTGCCCGCGAAATCATCACCGAGGATATAGCGCGCGCAACATCAGACGCACTTATCGCTTTGGAAATGACGATGCGCGGCGAGACCAACATTGATTACCTGTTTGCTGATCTCATCAACCGCGAACCAGAACTGCCCGAACATCTGACGAATAACCGGCAAACCACCTGAACGGGAGCCACGCGAAATGTTCTCGCCTCTACTAGCATCAATAATAGAACGACACGGTTATCCGGTCTGCGATCACGAATCCCTCGCCGCTCAAGCTGCCAAGCACGACTTCTCCGTTATTCTTTTAGCAGGCGACGCAGATCGGCTCATGGAAAGCAATGACGTGGCCGTCATCTTCCCCGAACTCATCGCTGCATTTGGCGGCAGGATCGCACCGCTGATTGCATCCCGCGAAAGCGAGCGGATTCTACAGCGCAAGTACCGCTTCTCTGCGTTTCCATCACTCGTATTCTTGCGCCATGGCGAATACATCGGCGCGATATCGCGCGTCCGGGATTGGGTCGACTACATACGCGAGATTTCTGACATTCTCGCCCGGCAACCCAGCGAGCCACCACCGTTCAAGCTGCCAGGCAGCGCCAGCTCTGTCGCTGACGAACATTCCCACGACCACCACTAAAGCACATGTGACGATGAATACTTCTAAGCACCCAGGGGACACGGTCCCTATCAACAACGCGAACGGATCCGAGATGCCGAATCTTCCTAGTAGCTTCATGATCGGTCCGGGTAGTCAACTCGATGATCAGGACGGCACCTTGAGCTACATGCCGATGCCATCCGAGATGAGTGTCTACGCGACACCTCACCTTCCAGAACCAGAAGACTTCATCGGCTTTGAAGCCGGTAAGGCTGCACTCACCAGCGTCCTCGCGCATCTTGAGGCGTTAGACGCGCCAAATGGCACTGCAATAGTTGATCTCTCCACACTGGACAAAGCTAATCGACTTTTCGTCGACCAGGTGCTGGGAGAGGGAGAAGTTTCGATCGTCGGCGGCTCAACACACCAGGCGCAAGAATCGGTATTGGCAGGCGTTTGGAGAGTTCGCCAAACGAATGACAAAGGCGATCTGATCGCGGACTTGATAGAGGTCGGCGATTTTCCAAGAACCTTGCTCAACATAGCATTCCCGCAAGCGCGTACCGCCGTTACCATTCCTGAGCACTTTGCTCCAAATGTCTTCAACACGCCCGCCCTGCTACCAGAAATAAATGAGTACGTTGCAAAGGCTGCCGACGAGAGCAAAGCCCACGTAATCAACCTATCGCTCTTGCCTCACACCCCCGAAGACTTGACCACGCTCGCGCAACTGCTCGGCGCCGGTGAATTGACGATCCTATCGCGTGGATACGGCAACTGCCGCGTCACTAGCACCGGCACGCAAAACACATGGTGGGTGCGGTACTACAATTCACAAGACACACTAATCCTAAACTCTATTGAGATTACGCCGCTGCCAGAGATTGTGTGTGCAGCGCCTGAAGATTTGGGCGATTCTGCTGAACGCTTGAGAGAAATCCTGGAGGTCTACAAATGAGCCGACCGACCTTCGAAGATTCCTACGGCGGCAACGATGCCAAGATCAGCTCTGCAACAAAACTAGAGTGCAAGATTTGCTGGCACATCTACGATCCAACCGTTGGCGATGCCTATTGGCAAATTCCAGCCGGAACCCCGTTCTCTGCGCTGCCCGACCATTGGAGTTGCCCCAACTGCGACGGAAAGAAGAACGACTTTCTTGTCGTCGAAGACGCTTGAATATCGACTGCAAGAGGACCCCTACGAGTCGCGTTCATGGAACAAGAGCTCATAGTCGAAACGCGTGACAAGATCACAACGTGCTTCCGCGAGATCGAAAACAAGCGGATGCGCGGAATTCCGATTCTCAATCGTGCTCTTAGCGTCGAAGTCATCGGGCTTCAAAAGTATGGCGAAGAATGGCTCTGCATCTTGATCACACCTTGGTTCATGAATGTAATGTTGCTGCCCCGCAGCAGCGCTGATGCAGCCCCCACACCGGTTCTGACCGGAACAAAACAGTCGGTCGAATTCCCTGCGGGCAGATTCGAAATGATCTGCGGTTCAGAACACGGAATCGGCCCATATCGTATGTGTTCCCTGTTCTCGCCAGTGCTTGAATTCGCAGACCAAGAAACCGCCGTTGCCGCAGCCAACGCCGCACTAATTGCAATCCTAGAACAAGACCAGGAAGGTGCTGAGGTCGGCGATCCGGATATGGCGATGATCTGGCGAGGCGAACGCCCGAATACCCGCAAGCCTAACGATAGCGAACCATCACTGGCGGAAATGAATGCGTCACCAGCATTGGATGACGTTCAGCATCGCCCATCGTCGGCTGAACCCCATCAACTCGATCGACGCCGGTTGCTGTTTGGAAACAACAAGCAGGAGAAGGCGCGATGAACCTAGAGGGTCAGGTTATCATCGAGATTGCTCTTGATCGCCATCGGCCGGATGTGCGCGTTGCGTTGAGCCAACCCGATCTCATCAACCGTCTGATGCGCGGTAAGACACCCAGCGATGCTCTCGAGATTATTCCATCAATCTTTTCGCTCTGCGGCATGGCTCAGCTACAAGCGGCGCAGAATGCGCTCAACGCCGCCAGCGACAGCAATCAACCGTGCATCGAGCAGCTAGCCACCCGACAATGCCTAACTGACATGGAAAGTCTGCGCGAAAATGCGTTGCGGGTGGCAATGGACTGGCCGCGTTTTCTGGGTGAACCCATCGACAGAACGCACTTGAGGCCATTGATGCGCCTGCTTCACGATTTGCAGGATGTCATGTGCGGGCCAAATGTCATCCAAAACGTCGTCGATAAGAGTCGGCACGCCACTCAGGATGCACTCGATGTCATCGCACGAGCCGAATCGATACTTGAAAATATAATCTTTGCAGAACCGCTCGATAAATGGCGCCAGCGACATGCCCCCGACTTGGTAAGTGAGTGGCCAGCCCAATCGAAGACGACCGCTGGTCGGTTGCTTACTCATATTTGCATTTCGGGCTGGCGCGACGCCGGGGCAACGCGGATTATCCCGCTACAACCACTGAGCCTGGAAGATGTTCACGACTTGTTGAGGAAGCCGGCGAGCGAACCGACCCCAGCATCGCTTCCACAATTCACAGAAGCACCGGAAACTACGCTCCTTGCTCGCCACGTCGACGACCAGCGACTGTCAAGACCGGA
>AERA01034454.1_pt1 | contig 26106 bp, 42 predicted proteins | sample 267968 | NCBI WGS metagenome assembly AERA01 (sample SAMN02954363, study PRJNA61401) | activated sludge metagenome | biome: terrestrial; feature: wastewater treatment plant; material: activated biomass; isolation source: activated biomass of an industrial wastewater treatment plant | reverse complement strand
CATACATTTGGCATATATTTCCCGCCAACCTACTTAGGAATGGAAAATGCCAATTACAGCAGAGGTACGTCAGGAAAAAATATGATGGTACAGGTTAAAACAGATGGGCTTAAATTATTCGATACGAATAACCTTAAAAATGACTCTAACCTCCCCTCATATAAGCAACCTAAATATATAATGATGCAAAACATAGAAACAAAAGGTGTTTTTCCTAAAGGGTATGACGGAATTTTTACAAGAGATGAATATAATAAAAACAGAATATCAGAAATCGTATTAACAAAGGAAGCAGCAAATAAAAATATCACTGGAAAACTTATTAATACAAGAGGGAGAATTGTTAATTAAAATGACTTTTTTAGTTTTTTGTTTGTATGGGATACAATTCATATCTTCTAAAAAAAGAAATTAATTTTTTTCCAGTTAATATATAATCCGGTTCTATATCGTCTCTTGAATAATAATCGCCAGTTTCAACACCTAATGGCGCTCTACCATATTTTATATCTTCTTCTGAATTAAAGTCAAAATATTCATCGCCATTTTTTATGATAGCTAAAGCACCATGTCTTTTAAAATCTTCATTGGTTACTGAATGATAGGATTTACCTAATTTTCGTCCAATCTGATATATTATGGCAGTCTTAGCCTTGTCTAGCTGCTTTTTATCTGTTGCATATAAGATTTCTTCAAGATAATCCATTACATCACCATCGACACTCCCAGCATACATATCTTTTACAAAATTTCCAATTGTGGGCATTAAGCCATATTTCTTGATAGACGGCACATTGTCAATAAGAGTTCCATGATATAAAGTTTTTTCGTTTAAGAAAAAAGATGAGCGTTTAAAAAATTCCGATATATATACCTTCATTTTTAATTATAAATAGCTTTCGTTAACTATTAGGATTGGATGTAGTTATTTCCATTATTTCATATTTTCCGTCACCTGAATGTAACTCTGCTTCTTCAATAGTATTAAATACGGGCAAATAACCTGCACATTCATCTAATTTAATGACCCTATCTTCACCAGTGATTGGTTCTTTATAAATAACGTTAGTATTCAGTTTTAACAGAACTTCTTCTTTTTTGTTTTCCATTATATATTAAAATTCTTTTTATTTTTTAAACATCTCGGTTAATTCTTTTTCAGAATCATCTATCGCTTTAAATAATTTTTCTTTAACTTTTTTATTGCCCACCAATTCTTTTTTAGGATCAGCCCAATTTTTTAATGGCGACATGCTCAAATAATCATCTAATTCTATGCGTATAATATCTTCTTCATATCTCATTGATTCATAAAAGTCATTATAAATTTCTTTAATTTCTGGCATTGCATTGTTTAAAACAATTCTTTGTTTAGAGTTATTTTTATCAAACTTTATAACAAAATCCAAATCATTGCAACAATCTTGCGGCCCCTGATACCAAAAAGAATACCCCTTATATGAAAAACATTCTAAAAATGGACATTCTATCCCTTCGACAGGTATTTCTTTTATAACTTCGACTGGCACTTCAACTTCCCTTATTTTTTCTGCCTTAAATAAAATATGAAATGCCGTAGCGCCACTTAAGATTAAGAATGAAATAAGTGCCGCTAAATTCCACCTTAATGCCCACCATTGTTTTTCAAATCCGCTCATGTTTTTATTTTTTATAAATTAATGAATAAAATTTCATAATCTTCACTATCCTCAACAATAGAACAATAATGATAACCGCCTTCTTTTAAAGATATTTTTATCTCGTATGGATTATCACATTCACTAATAAATCCATATAATCCATCAGAAGTTATGATATTTAATCCTATATGTATATCTGAAATTGTTAATTTTCTCATTGCTATTAATATTTTATTTATGTAATACAAATATAAACAAATTTTTCAATTCACTCAATCAATTACCAAAAAATTCAATTATTTTTCGCTCTTAAACCTGTTTTTAACGACATTAAATATTTCATCCGGCACAGAATAAAATTGAGTTTTAAACTTTTTTTCTATAGCTTCTGATATGAAAACTCTCATATGGTGAATTTATAATAAATATTTATAAAAAAATACAATGAAACTTTATATTAATGAATTCCAGATAGGTAACCGCCCTGATGCAATAAAAGGGAGCGAAGCAATTATATATCCTTTCAAAAACTTTATAATAAAACGCATCACCCCAAGAGCAATAGCAAAAGAACCATTTGAAAGAAAAAGATTGTATGACCTACATCAATTCTTAAAAAATATTAAACATCCATACATAGCGCCCGTACTTGATATAAAAGCTAAAAAAGATGAAAAAGGAAACTATGAATATATAGAAATCATCAAACCAAGATATAATAAACTCAATAAAGATGAATCAAATGTCATGTGGGATTTCTACCTGACAATCAAAGAACATTATAACTCCGGGTTTTTAAAAAAAGCTATGGATAATTTTATTGAAACCCATGAAGAAAAATATAAAGATAATCTCAAAGGAATCTCTGATGCCACGCTATATCTTAAAGAGAAAGGAGTGATAAAATACCTGATGAAACATTTCGGCCAACCCTATTTCGATATACATAACGCAAACGTCATGAAAAAAGATGATGGGCAATGGATAATTATAGACTTTTAAAAAAGGTTGTTTATTACCTTTTTGCTCAAATATGAAGATAATACTTCTTTGCCATATGATTCTCCTTCTTCTCCTAATTGCGAATTATTTGCATCATAAACATCATAATTAGGCAATATAGCTAAAAGCGAATCAGGAAAATACATTTTAAAATTATAAACTAAAACCACAGATTCTCCATTTGCATACTCATACCAATCTTTAGTCGATTTCGACCTAGAAAAACACCATTTAGTATTACATGTTAATGCCCTGAGAGCCGAATGCGAAAATACCTGAATTATTATCTCTTCTTTCGCCTCATCTTTGTATAAGATTTCGATGTCACCATCCAGCGAATTTTCTTCTATAAATTCTAACAATTCTTTTACACTTTCTTGTGGTACATAATGCAAATCGTCTTCATAAGATTCTGCTAAAAAGTCTCGTATATCTTTTATATTAGAGAATTTAGAGGAAAATGCCGTCGCTAATATTTTCCCTTTTACTTGACTGTCTGGATAATCGTCATACATTTTTATCCATGCAATTAACTCTCTTAATATATCTATTTGTGATGTTAAGGGATAATATTTATATGTTTCGTTTATTAATTTATTTAAATTTCTTCTGTATTTAGACGGCAGCTTATTGTATTCATTTAATAAATTCCGCCTCTTTTCTAAAGTCTTTATCAAATATACCGGGCCATATAATATATGATCAAACTCTCCTTTATCTAAATTATCGCTTTCTAAAAAATTCAACCTTAATAACCTGTCTTTATTTTTATAATAAGCGTTCAATTCCTTGAATAAAGCAATAGCATACTGTTCAAAGCGATCTTCATCATATTCTTTTAACAAGAAGAAAAATTGAAAATAAAAATTAGCCTTCTGTTTTATATCTATATAATGCAAAAATTCTTGAAATTCTTCCTCATCTATCATTCCACTATCCACAAAGTTCTTTCTGGCTAATTGTACATTCTCGTTTAGAAGTGATTCAAATAAAAAAACCTTCATTCCGTTTTGTATTTAATAGTCTATTAGAATTAGATTTCCCGTTCTATCCTGCTTAATATTACTCGCCTTTATGTCTAGCCCTTTTGCTAATATATCATATCTTTCACAATCCACTTTTACGTTTTTAACAAATGTTAAAATTTTTTTCGATTGGGCTAACCCTTCATTTAATTCTTCATTATAATACAATGCTCTCGTTAACGATAAACCATTCTCTTTAATTAAATAATATAAATCGAAAGAAAGATCATTATAAAATTCCTTAACTATTAACCAAAACTGTTCATTTACCTTTTTTATTTCATATATTATATTGAATGCAAGAGGCTTATTCCCTAATAATGCTTCGCTGATCGTTACCTCATGTGGAGATCCGGTTAACTTATAAACTTTGCCGTCATCTGGATTAAAAAACGCATGCCCACTGTAACCACCATCTATATTTTCTAATGAAGGATGCGCCTTTAATAGCTTTGTTTTTGCATCTATAAATAAAGGATCATTATCATAAAAATATTCAGATAGATATATTCGCACCTTTTTGATATAAAAATCATTCCTATTTTGAAAGCGATGAAAATGGTTTTAACAGCAAAATGTATATTTATATCTAAAAGAATAATGAAAATATACATAACTGAAGAACAAGCCTATAATAGAAACGAATACCTCAAATGGAAAAGAAAAAATGTAACAATCCGAGGCGTTAAACAAGTAGGCGAAGAAAATAACGCCGGAGCAATGCTGGGAGACGGCCTATATACCGCATTCCTGAGCAATAAACAATTAGCAAAACAATATGGCACAGTATATTTCGTAGTCAATGCAATCCCCAAAAAACCAAAAGTTTTCAATACGCTAAACGATTGGGAAATATGGTTCTATAACCATCTGATGATGAAATATGTAAAACCTGATGATGGAGGCATACCCGATGTACGCGATTTTTTCAAACAAACAACTATTAAAGACGCTATGTTAAGATTAGGATACGATGGAGTAGTAATAAAAGGCAGAGAAATGGTTAACTATCTACCTGATGAAGATAATATACGCTATTTCGAAAATGAAAGGCAATTAGAACAGTACTATATACATGTGGTACTTTAAATGCTAACGTTAATCTTTTTAAATGATTTGAAAATTTTTATTAAACTTTTATTCTTTCTAATACATTCCTGTTTAATATTTCATATTGTATGCCATCTAACCCTCTTGTCCTAAACCCGTCTATTCCATGTCTTAAAAAAATATCTGTTATTTGCCCTATATCCTTTAATGTGGAATATAAATAAGAATATAAATTAGCATAACTATTAAATATATTAGATATTTTAGAAGAAGATGTTATATAGTCTAAATAATCATTTACTTCAAAATCATAAAATTTATAAAACCCCCCCCGTATTATTAGTATGATATAATTCCGCATTTTTTCAATTTCATCCATCTCAAATTTTTTTGTCTCTTCACCTGTATATAAAATGAAAATTTCATCAGCTTTATTATACGCCAAATCTATCATTAGCCCTTTACTGTCCTCATCATCATATTCAAACCATAAATCATCATATTCTATGACATTATCATCTTCATTCTTTATGTTGAATATGAAATCATATTTTTTTATTTATTAATATAATCAATAATATGCCGAGGCATTTTTATAACCTTAGCTTTAATATATTCTATCAACGCGCTTTCCTCAACTTGTTGATCTAAGTTGCGTATGTTTGCATTTTGATCTAACTTAACTGCAATAATTTCGTACCCTCTTTTTTCTTCTTCCAAATCTGCAATATATTCACTTAACCCTTCTTTTGATGTACCAAATGATACGCCGGGTCCATACATGTTATAATCAATTTTTTCAGATATGTGAAACCAATCATATCCTTTCTTTATAACCCTGTATAATATTACGCTATTGCCAATATCTTCTGATATGATAATTTTCATTGATTTAGATTTTTAATATAAATATTATTACTGTACCTCTTAGCCATATTTGAAAATTTTTGAAACCTTTCTTTGTGTTACGTTTGTAGTGTTGAAAATTTTTGGAAAAATGACTTCTATCCATAAAATGAATAAAATACCCCTTCACCAGAATTCGAAATTTTTTGGAAAAATTTTTTTGAGGGGGGCCACCGCGCCTGAGAGGCCCCCCCCTCTACCCTCCCCCCGGATAAGGGGATACAGATAGAGGGGGGGAGGGGGTGAAACAATTTGTTTCTAAAACAGTTTGTTGAGGTTGGGGGTGTCCCACCAGTCCCCTATCCTCTCAATCGTTTCTGCCGCTTCAAAGCGGCGGGCGGCCTCCGCCGCATCTCGCATGGTCACTTCCATGCGAAAAATATATCTACAAACTCGGTAAAAGGCCCGAGTCTTCAGTAAAAAATGCCTTTCGGCTTTCATGGCTTCCGCCACGATTGCCAGCTTTTCATTTGCGGGGATATAGGGATCATTAAACCGGGCAACGATTTCGGCAGCTTTTACTATCTCTTCAATTTTATATTTCATATGAATATTTTTCAAGAACGTTAAAAAATCCGGGAGAACTATTTCCCCCCAACTGTCTATACAAAGATGCGCCTTTTAACTGAAAGATGCAAATTTTTCACCCTCTTTTTTTTATACCCAAATGTTAAAATTTATTCATCCTCATTTATTTACATAGATTATATAAACAAGCGTTTTTAAGCCGTTTTAAAAGGCTTTTATTTTATTCCCTTTGCCAGCATACCACAAAAGAAATAAAGTAAAGCCTTGCCTTTGTAAACAGGCTAAAAACAAAAAAGGGCCACTGTTTCCAGTGGCCCTAATTTGTTGGCAGGATTATCCCGGTTTAGTTTGCAGCCAAAAGCAGTTCTTTGCCTTTAGCTTGCTTTTCCTTCCATGCCGTTTCAATGGTGGCGGGGTGCAAAAACAGTTCCCCGAGTTCTTGCATATTGGTGTTAACGCGCCCGTATACAAGGTTCTTGAAACGCTTTTGGCCCTCATCTTTTTGCCCGTAACTTTCTCGGGCCAATTGGCCGGTAAAAGCGTTGTAGGCGTGATATGCAGTACCGCCAAACATATCCTGTCCGGGGCCTACTTCCCGATATTCCATTAGGCGGCCCAAAAAGTTGCCGGTTTTCTTCCCGGCAAAATTAGCAATTGTTTCCGGCGTGATCTTGTTAATTTGCGCCACCTCTTCAGGTTGCATATAAACAAGGCCGAACGCTTGCAAAAATTGCTGATCCGAAACGCTGATTTTTGTCATAGCGTTCAACGTCCCCTCAAGTTCAGCCCAATACTGGTTTTGAATTTTCAGTGCACGGTGGACCTCTTGAATGCGTTTGCTTGCATTCTTAGTGTGACGGATGCCGATCGTGTCGGTTGCGGAAGAAAGGGCCATGCGGAGCGTGTTATTACACACCACCCGAATAGGGGTGATAATAATTTTGGCGCTGCCTTTTCCGTTGTGGTTGAATACCACAACTATATATTTATTCGTCATATCGTTGTTTCCAACGGAAATGTGGCCCGGTAACTTTGCCGTCAGGAAAACCTCTTTGCCACCCCAAAGAACGCCGGCCGTTTCAATTACCCCTTCCGTTTCATCGCAGAAGGTTTTAAAAAATTCTATGGCTTCCGCATTCTGGATAGTGTGATAACGGTTAGAAACCACGCCACCCAAAAATTCTTCGGTGTCACCTCTTACTGTGCCGTAAACGCCCGGCATTTGACCTGCGGCCCAGATTGCGTACTTTTTGCCTTCAGAGAGTTTTTTGATTTCTTCCGAAAGCGATGAAACGGGCAGGATCATTGCCCCTTCCGCGCCGTATTTGGCAAATTGCGTCACATTGCTGGTGAAGATCGGCGTTTCTACTTTGCTGTAAAAAGTATCGTTTGCCGACACTTCAAACAACCCGTTTACCGCTTTAAGGGCCTCATAAGGTGTCATATGCTGGTCAACCTGTTGCCCAACACCCCACCACGGATGTTGCCCTGTATAAACGAAATCTTTCTGAAGATCATTCATTCCAATAGCCATGATTCTAATATTTAAAGGTTATTTAATTAATACACTTCAAAGATAAGGGTAAAAAAATGAAAGTCAAGTTTTTTACCGTACTAAAAAACAATGAATTATTGTAATTCATAGTTTTTTTTAACACGCTATAATATAGCGCGATGGGCGGACGGCAACGCCCTCTATCCCCTCTCCGTTAAAGGCATTGGGGACTACTTGAAATGAAAAAAGCGAAGCCTTGTGGGGCCTCAATGCCTATCGGGCGCAAGCTTTAAACGCTTAGGCATTACAAGAGATAAATATATTTTATCGCATATGCTTTGTTTAGTATATAACCTTTTTAGGCATGGATCTAAACTTAATGTAGCTCATATGCATATCTATTTCTTGTACTCTCTTGGTTTTACGCCTGCAAAGTTTCTTGCGGCAACCATATACCAATATTACAAAGAACTCAAAAGCTTATATATAAATATACCGTTCTTTAATTTTTTTTAAAATAAAACAATATAAAAAATAATTAAAAACTATAAAAATACATGATTTAAGCGATTAGTTTACAACCCTTTATTTTTTTTTATTCCATCAATTTCTGTATTTCTCCCGGAGAAAGCGCAGGCTGCGGATCATATTCAATGATATATGATCCGTTAGCCGTTTGTTCGGGGGTGTTTTTGCAGGACTTAAAAATCAACGAAAAAATAATTACCACTGTGGTCAAAATAATGTAAAAAATTTTCATGGAAAGAAATTTTAAAACAGGTTAACAATACACAAATATACAAAAATCCTATTAGAGTGCAAATTTTAAAACCGCTATTTTTTATCTTAACGTATGTTAAAATTTCTAACAAGGTGTAGGTGAATAACGGGCAGGGATGGATTAATCTTACTTCGTGGCTAGGGAAGGCCGGTTCCGTTTTAGAAACCGCTATTTTTTATTGGCGATTAATTATATTTCAATTTAGGCATAAAAAAAATAACAGTCAAGTTTTGGGAGTTTTTCGGTATATATTTTTTATTTTAAACTTTCAGAAAAAAATGAAAGTTTAGGGTAAAAGAAAAGCCCGGTTTTTTAGGCCGGGTTTTTCTTTTTATTTCACTCTTTTCACGTAGGGGTTGTTAACCCCTTTTTCTAGCTTTATCCCGGCAGCCACCGCCACCTCATCAGGCAACGGTGCCTCATTTATTTGGGATAAGTTTACACGTTCTTGAATTCGTATATAAGCTTCGCCGCAATTGGCTGCCCTAAGTGCAGCGATTGCCGTTTCCTCATCCGCCACCACCCATTTGTCGTGGCTCTTTTGGAGGCCGTATCTATACCCGCAAAATTTTGCGGATTTTCCCTTTCCGGGGAACATATTTTCTTTTATTTCCGGCAGGATTTGGGCCTCAATTTCGGCGCGGGCCTCATTGAGTTTTGCTAACTGCTCCGAATAACGGGCGGCGTAGTTAGCTATCTGGGCTTTTATTTTTTCAAGCTGGCCATCAACTTCTGCCAATTTAGCAATTTTTTCCTCTATGGTGTTTTGCATGGCTAAGAATTTAAAAGGTTAACAACTAATTGCCCTACAAATATAAGCCTTTTCTTATTCCCTGTCAATGCCTAAAACGTTAAAATGCAAAATAATTCACCTTTATTTTTTCAGGCTTATAAATGAGGGGAAACAAAAAAGGCCATCGGAGAAACGCCCCGACGGCCCCGGCCTTTCCGGCCTGCCATGCAAAGGAAGGGCAATTAAACCCTTCCTTTGCTGGTTTATTGTCGCCCTAATCAAAGAGCGACATAAAGAACGCTTTATATTTTTCTAAAGAGATTATTTCCAATAATTTTACAAATGCCTGTTTTGCTTGAAAAGCGTAAAAGATACCTCCTCCAATACTAAAACCTAAATGGATAAAAATTTGGTTATCTGATAGCCATTTCCAACTTTCGGCAAGTGGCGACATATCAGAAAGGACTATATATAACAATATAGTTCCAATATAGTCAATGAAAAGAATCCGTGCCATCTTTTTTACGTTTGCATGGTCTTTTATCCACGCAAAAATTGCGGGGATGAAGCCTAATACATAGGCAAAGAACCACAGTATAACTGTGGGGATCATTTTATTGAAAAGAATAACTACGTTGTGCCGGTTCATTTCGGCAGTTACAATAGATATAACAAATAAGAGAAGCATTACTCCAACGGCGAAATATTTGTTTACTTTGTTATAACGGCTGGCTTTTGCGTCGGCAATTGCCTTAAGCTGCCCCTCAAGTGCAGCTTGTTTTTCGGCTGCTTCTTTGAGAATTTTTTGCCGTTGTTCATCGGCTGCAATTGCCGCCATATCGGCAGCTTCTTTAGCCCTTCGCCTTTCCTCCTCAAGTTGTGCCTCAAAACGGGAGACCTCGTTTTGCCGGGCTGCTTGTTCTGCTGTAATTTGGGCTTCGATTGCCTGACGGGCGGCTTCAGCAATTTGCCCGTTGATGATTGGCAAAATTGCATCTTTGGCACTTTGGGCTGTGCCATTCAAACGGCCGCTACCCGAAACGGAAAGCTGATAAACGGGTATTTCAATTGCCCGACCGTTGTGGCCGATAGAACGCCACTTCGGGGCAATAGTCACACCTTCGGTGTTAATGGCAAAATTTAGTTGTTCTATTTGCGCTGCCAAATTCGCAGGAATTTCAAACTTTTGCATGGCTACAAATTTATTATTGGTTCACAATAGTGCAATATAACACTATTGCACCAATAAAACAATTTTTTAGAGTAATTTTTTTCAATAAAAATAGATTAAAAAGTAAGGCCAGCCGGTAAGCCAGCCCTACCAATAAAGCAGTTACAAAATTACGCTATTTCTTCTTTTTACCTTTCTTCCCGACTATGGGAGTTGGTTTGCGGTCGGCTTTACGGGGACGCTTCCGAATATTCCGGGCAGGTTGCGCTTCGCTGCCCTCAATTTGCCGGACGGCAATTTTGGCGTGATAACGCCCCTTTGCATTTTCCCGGCCAAGTTCGGCTGCCCAATCAAAGAGAGTCGTTTTTTCTTCGCTGGTCAACCACAGGCCGCAGTTAATCAATTCGGCCCCGGTGTGGCGGTTTGCGAATTTCGCGCCCTCATCCGGGCGGGTAGTCCAATCTGCATTAATCAGGTTTTCAATCCGGAAATACAGCCGGGCCAAAAACGCAGAGCGGATATATTCATTGACTTGTTCCATATATTCCGGCAAGAGAACGCCGGAAGGCAGGTAATTTTCTACTTTGGCTGTTTTCAAGCCACCGGGCGCAACCAACAACTTGGCCGCAAGTTCCGAAAGGTTTTTTGATACCCACGCCCTTTGTGCGGATTTTAGGCCGGCAATTGAGGTGTAATTTTTTCCGTTGAAAACATATTGTTGATTTTGCATGGCTAAACATTTTTTTAAGGTTATCAATTAATTACCCCACAAAAATGCAGGGAAAAAAATTCATTGTCAAGTTTTTTTTTCATTTTAACAATTGTTAATTTTATTTTTCTGAAAGTTCTATAAATGCAAACACCCCTACTTGATCAGAGTAGGGGCATTTGCCCGGATTCATCATATATGGGGTGCCTAAATCCCCTTTTTTAATTCCAGTGGGTAGGCAGGCCTGGCATGGGTTGCGGTGCGGTGGCCGTCGGTGTCAATGCCCACTAGAACATTGTTTTTAGTCAGCGCAACTTCTAAAGATAGACAGCTATCTTTATGCAGGGTTGCCAGCCCTTGCGCGGCTGTTTTTATGCGCCTTCGGCGGCGCTCGCTTTGTGCGGGAATCCGTCCCGCAGGGTTATTATATTGCTGCCAGATGTTCCCCTATGGATGGGCGGTGCGGCAGCTTTTATCTTCCTTACAAAGATGCAGGCCTTTTTTTAAAAAGTCAAGGCCTACACCTTATTTTAACATTATTTTTTTTGTGGCATTTCCACCACTTTGATACATTCCCATATATAATATGGGTACGCATTACAAGTGGGGACAACAAGATCGCCCTCGACTCGCGCACACTGGAGGAGCTTTGGGCCAGTAGCCCTTTCGGCGATATAAAAATCGCCGGGCATGATTTTTTGGCTATCAACTATAGCCAAATCAAACATCTCCAATATCTCAGTTCTCTTCATTCGTTTTTATTTGATACCCCAATTTAAATATAAAAAATTAATTACCAAATATTTTTTGATATTTTTTTATTTTAAATTTTCAGAAATTTTTGAAAGATGACATCCTAAAAACAAACGATGCCCCGCAAACTCTAACGTTTGTACGGGGCAAAGTTTTGCTGGCCTCGGCCGGGCGGCCCGTTAGGGTGGCGGCGCTTGCCAGCGTTCATATATAGGCGGAGCCGGTTTCCGCCTGTTATTTTACTGCAACGGTTCCGGCTTTTCCGTTGCTTTCTCTTTTTTGATGCGCTTTTTGGAATTTTTGAGATGCCCAATCTCATTTTAGCGCAAAGGCTATTTCTTTTTTTTCGGTTAACTTATGAAGCAAAATTACGCTTTTTGGTTGAACTTGTCAAGGCCTAAGCGTAATTTTATATTTATTTTTCAATTATTTCAATATCACCGGACGGCTCCCAATGCACCAAATCCGATAATTGTTTTGGGAATTTATCATTCTCATGGGGCACGAATTTTTCATGCCTATAGAGCCAATATTTTTTGGTTCTAATTCCCACAATGCAGCCAGTCAAAATTGCTGGCCCTCCAAACGAATTTATATTATGGCACAATATAGGGATTTTCATATCTCCTGTAGTCCTACCTATTCTACCCCAAACATCGTTACTTTCGCCCCAACTTTGGCCTGTTTTAACATCTCCATAATAAAGCCTTATTCTATCGGCTTTATTACAAAGGTGGCCCAATATTTTTACCACCTTATCTGGTGTTGAAAAGTCGAAATACATCCCCTTAAAAAGCTTGTGTTTTTTCATTGTTTTTTTTTTAGATTAACAATAATAAAGCAATATATAAAAATTTTTAACAAAAATCAATACTTCATTAAAAAGTTTTTTATCTTTCATAAGTTGGACACAATAAAAAACTAAACGCTTTATTTTTTATTTAATCTTTTTAAAATAAGGGCAGGCTGAATAAAAAATCTTTTATTCTCAGGATAGAGAAATAAAAGGTTTTTAAAAGAAAAGGAATAGATGTTTGGATAGATTGCGGGATTAAAAGAATTATAAGGGGGGGAATTATTGATTGAAAAATTTTTGAGGGTTAGTTTTTATTATTAAAAATATTTTTACATAGCTCTCTGAATTGTTGAGCTTCATTAAAAAGATTTATATTATCATCAGCAATCTTTTTTATTTCAATTGCTTGCTCTTTAGTAGGATAATTACCTAAGCTAATATTTTTCTTGTTCATTCTTATTTCAGCCCGCCAAGGGCTAGTCCTATTTTTCTGGAAAGAAACCCCACTAAAGTTTGTTTTTCCTTTCCTGCCTGTTTTTGCCTTAACAATTTTAAACTTTTCTTTAATCCTATTTTTTAATTCTTTAGCAGTGTTACACTCTTTAGAAATTTTTAAACAATAATTATATACTTCGGTTACTTGTTCTTTACTGTCAAACCTACCAATAAAGATTTTTTCACCCCTAAGCCTGAAATAAGAAACATATTTATTTCTTTCTATATCGTATGTTCCTATATATCCTTTATTTTCTAAGATAGAATGAGTAGTGTTTTTTCGGGATGATATGATTTCTAAATTATTTAAATCATTATTTAATTTATTTCCGTCGATGTGGTTTATCACTCCGCTTTTATGGGACACATATTTAAACCCTAAAAAAGCTTCAGCCATTAAAGAATGAACTCGCCTTTTATAAAGTTTTTTGCCCACATAAACGCTTATCTCATAATATCCACTATAATTAATATAAGGATTAATTTTTTTTGGGTTATTCTGTTTCCTATAAGAAATAACGTTACCCTTGTTGGACACTTTATAGTCAGGAAAACTTGGAACTGTTTTGTAAATTTCTTTCATATATAAAATATATTTTTTTTTATAAACGTTCTAATCCTAAATAAAAAGGGGTAATAAAGTTTTTACACCTTATTACCCCTTAACTTTAGAAAAAACTAAGTAGCCCATACAGGACTCCAACCTGTACTCCCAACAATGGGAAGCGGGGCTTAAACCCGCCGCGTCTAGCAAATTCCGCCAATGGGCCAAATAAAAACAAAGAACTTTTTTTTGTGTTCCCAGCAGGACTTGAACCTGCGACCCCTTGATTCAGTTGTCCTTTATTTTCATAAAGGGCTGGACTATCTCACCACCCTCGGCTTTACGTTAGGGTGTCCGGCGTTAAATGCGGTCATTAAGAGGGCTATACCTCTCCGCTAGTCTCTGCACGTTCTTTAAGTGTACTTAAAGCTTCGCTCAGGGTTGCCTTGTTAAAACCATGTTTAATGAATAACCATTTGCGTAAACCATTGTCAGAAATATTATATTCTTTAGCAACTTGGACAAAACTATTTGAAGAAAGTTTTATTAAGACCTCTTCTAAAGAAATTCCATCCATTTTTGAAGTTTTTGCTTCTAACATGCATTTTACAGAACAATAATACTTTTGCTTTAGTTTTAATGGCTTTTCACAAACTTTGCATCTTAATTTAGGTTTCCCTGAATTAACCGGATTTCCATCTATATCTTTCGATATAAAGGCACCATTGTTTATCCAAGTGTGTAATTTACGATGTGCAGTTTTTGAAAGTACAATCAAATTAGACGGGCGATTATTAGATCGGTCTAAATCTAAATGGTGTACTTCCTCTCCTGCAAACAATTCTCTGCCTAAATCTTCTTCAGCAATCACAATATGTTCGTACACATATCCATTCCAATTTTTGGAACGCATTGCTTTAGGATGATCAGGCCTGTAAATTACCACATAACCGTTTAATATTCGAATATTTTTCATACTTGTGTTTTATACAAATATAAAATAAATATTCGAACTTTAACAATTATTTTGGATAATAAGTTCGATGAGTCAAGTGCTCTAACCAAAAACTGAGCTATGGGAACATTTCAATGAACATTTCTGCCTACAAATATAAATTCTTTCTCCGAAAAAGACAACTTTTTCGGACAAATATTTTTATTTTCTTTAAATCCCCATCTATTGTTAGTTCTATTTGCATGGCTTATGTTTTTAATGATAGGGCAATATACGAAAATTCTCAATCAGATGCAATGATCCGATTGAGAATTTTATAAAAAAAAGAGGGCATTTAATCTTGACCAGCCCAAGATAATGCCCTCTACCACTCTAGCGCCCGGTTCTCCGGGCAGGTGGCTTTGTCGGTGTGAGGGCCGGAACGCCCCCAGCAATGGGCAACGTTCCGGTATCCTCTTGCGATTCCTGTGTAGGCGACTGCCCCGACAAAGGGCGACGGTACACAGGAGTTAAGCCTGCCTTAGCGCAAAGCCACGTTTTGGCGGCGCTGTACAGGTGGCGATGCCGGAAATGCCCTCCGGCGGGAGCTTAACGGGCGGCAGGTTCGCAACTACCTTCTGGTAGCGCACTGCGGCAATCCCGTTTGGCCGCGTTCATCGGTGCGGGGGAATTATGCGCAATTACCCCCGCTTCTATATGCGGCACTTCTTTAAGAGGCTCTTTTGCCTCTTTTTTTTATTGGGATGTAACGTTTCCCATCCGCTGCCTACTAGACGATGCATCGCCGTTCGTTACAGGATTATTGCTATTATCTTCTTTTTATCCGGCTTTCATCCATATCCGGAAGAAGAGAACTTCTACAAAGCCATCGTTCTTTTTGCTTTATTATTAGAACAAAGGTAAATAACTTTTTTGAATTTGTCAAGGCCTTACCTCAATTTTTTTTTTATTTTCCCTTACTAAAAAAGCCGCTGAAAGGCTACAAAACTTCAGGGAAATCTACTTAAAGGCTTCTTTGCCTTTCGGCTCCGCCCTCTTTCGGAGTTATTGTTAGACATGGGAGCGCATGGATTGCGCCCCCGGCATAGGCGATGCATAACATTAGCTGATAGCCTTTAACGCTACCGGCAAACTATAAATAGCCCACCATGCTAATGTCCTATAGCACCCTATCCTTTAAAAAGAAGTCGGCGGCCCGCCATTTTTTGCCTTGCTGGTTGCGGTTCCAACTATAGGGGCTACCCCTTTTTCGGCTAGAACTGCCACCTCTTCTTTTTTTCTTTCAACGAACTTATGATACAAATATATACTAAAATTTTCAAAAAGTCAAGCCTCAATCAAAACTTTAACATATGTTAAAATAAACATTTATATCCTTTAGAATCTCCCAGTAATTTGGCATAATCCGCAATAAAACGCTGCAAATCTTTTTCTTGCGCATTACGCCCAATATAAAAATGCGTTTTTTGAAAAACCGCGTGAGTATCATTCAAAAGCGTTAGAAGTTTTTCGCTGGCTTCTTTTGCTTCATCTTCGCTCATTTCATATGGCATATCATATGTTTCTTCACCTAAAAATTGTTCAACGCGGTGTTTTGCATTACACATATGAAGCAACTGTCCCAATAATTTCTCTGTTGCAATATTGGTGAAAAAATCGCTACCGGATTTTGTTATTATTGTTTTACTCATTATTTATATTCTTTATATTCTTTTAAAAATTCTTCCGCAATTGCATTTACGCCCTTTGTCTCTAACATATTGTATGTAATGATTTTTACAAAGCCTGTTTTTTTACATTCACATCTCATTTCTTCTTCGGTATACGTTATCCGCATACTGTACTCAATTTCCGAGAGTAATTGAACAAGTTGCGCTATCTTTAAAAGAGGTTTCATCTTCTTTTTTTTATAAAAACAAATATAGCTGTTTTTAAAATAAAATACAACATATAAGGCAAAGCTTTTTAAAATATTTTCTATAACTCATTAAATACCAATCACATAAAAAATTCGACTCAAAGATTTTAACATATGTTAAAATATAGGATCATTCTTCTTCTGCCGTATCATTTTCTCTTTCGAATTTTTCAATAGCCTTATATATATCTCTTAACTCTTTTTCTTCTTTAAAAGATAAGGGTTTAAAATTTTTCTTATCAGTTAGATGTTCATACCTTTTGTATATAAATCTTTTATCCTTATTTTTTTTAAGGTAAGGCATATTCTTTTTAGAAAACTTTATAATAAATTATACTTGGCCTTGCGTTATTGCATTATATTATGTATCTTGCTAAAGATTTTATTTTAAATTATCATGGTGGAAAAATATAAATTAGTTTGCGAAAAAAGGAAGGATGAACAACTCCCTGAAATATTCCCCCCTCTTATGGGCGTGGGCATGGAAGTAGAACATGAAGGGCAGCCTTATGTCTCACACCCTTGTAATAAACAAGGCATAAGGGAAGTGACGATCAGTATAATGACTTACAAAGGCGTTGCTTCAAACGCAAGCCATTATTACGTATATATTGATTACCGGCCGCTTTATCTAAAAGACCTCAATAGCATGCGGCATCGTTTACCCTTGGACGAAAAAACAATCCCTAAGGAAATGTGGGGGTGGAATCTCAAAATCCATCGGAAAATAACTCCCGATGAATTAAAAACCGAACGGTTTAATTTTTTTAACAATGTTGAAGAACAATTCCAATATACTGATGCGCTGAATTCTTGGGAAGAAATCAGCGAAGCTTTAGAATTATTTCTTCCTAAGTTTGACGGCTGCATTATAAGAATAGACTGTTATAGCGCGAGCTTGAAAAAAATAATTGTTGAAAAATTTTTAAAATAAAAAAAAATGAGAAGTTTAGAATATTTTGAAGAGATGGAGCAAATGCTTCGTCTTGATGAAGAAACTCTTAAAGATGAGTACAGGCCAATATCTTTAAAAGAGTTTAAACGCCACATCGAAACAGCAACCCTGCATAAAGTAATTGCAGCTTGCTGGAAATATGGGGATTTCAGGGTGGCAACTAACGGGATAGAAAACATTCAAATAAAACAAGATGGCGAGGAATTTGTAGTTTCCTGCGAGGATAACGCGGGGGATACAAGGTTCTCAGTATTTGACGAAGATGTTCCAATAGAAATGGTGGAACATCATTGCAGCGGTTGGCAAGTAGGACTTTATACGAAAAAATAGAACTATTTAAAATAGTTCATAAAATTCTCAACAGGATCAACTTGCATCTTGTTGAGAATTTTTATATATTGCCATATCTTTAATTTAATTTATATACCATGAAGTATTATCACGTTTCCATAAAAAGGCATGAGATTGGACAGATACTTCACCCTCGTTGTGATGAATCTGCCAATTGGGGAATTCATGGTATATTCTTTTCTAATTCTCCATACCCTCACTTCACAACGCTGCAAAATGGGGATAAATCCATCGGGTTCGGAAAGAAGTATTGGATTTATGAGGTTCGTCCGTTAGGCAGGGTTGAAAGAGGATCATGGGATGATCTTTTTTGCAGGAAAGGAATAGAGATTGTTAAAGAAATTTATAACGGTAAAAAATTTCCTGAAAAGACTTCTTTAGTCGAACGCAATCGAACGGCTAAAGAAATGAAAGTCAATTCCAACAAGCCGCAATGGGTTGTTAGAGAAAAAAAAATATATTCGGACGGAATAAGAGGAGGGAAAATCCTAAGGGGATTTAAAAGAAAAGAAGCTGCTGAAAAATATGCAGCTAAGATAGGCGGAATATTGGATAAAAGGATTAAAAACACCTCTAAAGCAGAAATAGAGGCATATAAAAAAGTGGGAAGAAAATAGAGAAAATCAAAAATAAAAAAACTAAATGTTTTTCTTTTTCCATTTTGTTATTTTTGTTTTTTGTGGGAATCCCGGAATAAAGAAAACATTTACATAGCCATCTTTAACATACTCTCCATCTAGCCATGCTTCAATATCTTCGATATAAACTTTTATTTTTTCTCCCATTTCAGGGAATTGCTCATCTAATATATTAAAAATCTTTTCTGCATATCTTTCCCTAACTATAATAACTGCATTATTGTCATCAGAAAAGATTGTTTCCCTAATTGCAGTTCCATCAGAAAAAGTTTTAGAACAGCCTAAGTCAATATTATTCCAATAAGAATAGGGGCAAGAATATGCTTTTTCGGTATAACACGTACAAGCATGTTTCAATGTCCTCTTTATATCCACAAATATGGGAAGCTCCTTCTCCCACTTGGATATATATTCTTTTGGAATATTATAGAGCATGTCATCTTCGCAAGAAGATGCAATAACCCTATCAAAATCAACTATAAAAAAATAATCGTTATATTTTTCTATTTTCATACTATTTTATATTGGGACAGGACTGACGAGAACCTCTCATCTTCGATATTAAGCCATCTGACGGCATTTCTCCTTCCTTCCTCACTCAGGATACCTCTCAGGAAAGAAATTGCCTCAGAACGCTCCGAATCGCTATAATCGGACACAAATATGTCATGCAGCATGTGATAAAAAGATAATATTTTATCATCTTGCGCTGCATAATAAACAGGCCCCCAACTATATTCTTCATAAAATTGATGGTATCCGATAAAAAACTCTTCGTTTATCCCTTCAGGGGTATTATATATGATTTCTTTTGTTAAAATTTTATTTATAAAAATGTTTTTACCCGTCTTATTGTTGATAAAAACATCTTTAACTCTAATATCATTTTCAATCTCTGACATTAGAACATTTAATGACAGCATGTTGAAATAATTTATATCCCCATGCCATCCCATGTCAGAAAGATACACATTATCTAAATAAAGCCTTAAAAATGGGACTTTATTTTTTTGATATGTATATTGTTCAGCCAATATAGAACTGTTGGATAGACCATTTTTTATTTTTATTGGAGCACAATAATGGTTCATAACATACATTTTGAAAATGCGGTGAGGCACAGCATAAATGTGATGAAAATAATTATAAAAGGGAAATTCCTCCCTAAAACAATCTCTTTCAGTGATTCCTCTTCCATGTTTTCTTCTTTTTCAAATCATCAATTATGGTCAAGGCCCAGATCATCAGGCCAAACTCAGGATCAACAGCATAAGCTTCCGCGATATGCTGTTTAATGATTTTATCGTTCATTATCATTGTCATTTTCTTTTTTAAACTGGACTTCTTCTACCAAAGAAGGGTTCAGAGTAAGCCCCGAAAAGTCAGTTAAAATGTCATATAGAAATTCCGCTTCTTTTTCTGTGGGAATTCTTTTTAAGGAGATTACTGAATAAAAAGTTATTAATTCGTCTTTATAGCCATATGATTTATATTTTTTATAACCATTGCATAAGAAATACGAATAACTCCCGTCTGCATTAAACCTTTTGAATATATTCATTATCAATTATTTTAATTTTTTCCAATTATGCAAACTCATTCCAAGCGAATGAAGCCTATAAACTTCACCATCGTAGAATTTAATATAATCGTCAATAATTTCCTCGACAACTAATGTGTCGGGAATTTTTTCTTCCGGCTTGAACGGGTTGGGAGAAGGATCTATTTTTAGATACGTTTCCCCTACCTCAAACCCATACTTGTTCCAAAATTGCATGGGTTTCGGGTAATTGTCTGTTTCACAGTAAAAGCCGAATAATACAAATGTTAAATAAATGGCAATAAAAATTAATCCTACTCGCATGATTTTTTTTTAATTCTATTCTATTCTTTTTATGCAATATACAAAAAACTATCCGTTTATGCAAGTATTTTTTACCTGATAAACGGATAGCTGTAAAAAACCATTATGTTATTCCTTAATCCCCAAAAGAGAATTGAACTTGTCAACTTCCTCTTGAGAAATTGTTGTTGCTCCTTCGATAAAGGTTGACCTCCCCACAGAAATAATATCTCCGAAGAAATATTTCTCTTCTTTGGTCAAGCTTTTAAAGGATTTGTCAATATACCCCACATCTTCCAAATACCCATCCTTCACAAGCCTGTCTCTGTTTGCCATATACAATGCGCACTTTACAGCGTCGTCGCTATACATTGTATCTTGGCATTCCTCGTCGATTTTCTGAAAGGCCCGCATGAGTTTATGGAGGTTTCTTCTGAATATCTTTTGTTCCTCCATTTTTTCTTTGAAAAGTTCATAATCCAACGAAGAAACTTTATATCCATATTCCATGATAATATTTTCAATGGCTTTGAGCCATATCATGAAATCAGAATAATTAAACTCTTTATAATTTTTAAAGTATCCCGCAGGGGTTTCCCTGAAGGGATGCCCTATATACTGTATTGCCTGAATCTTTCGCATCGTGTTTTCAATGCCCAGCGTTTGCCCGGCATTGATCATAATCCCCCCCCTAACGCCTGCGCCCTTGCTAATCACATTGTTTCCATATCCAGTTAAATTGTTATCCCGGATAAGCAAAAGTTTTTCAAGCGTTTTTTTAGCCTGCATAATGTTTTTTATGTTAGGCTTATTGAGCAAATTGGCTTTTTCCATGTCAATATCGTATGCAAAAAATTGCAACATAATATCTTCCAACGGAATAAGCTGAATTTCAGGCGTAGGCATCTTGTCTCTATATTCAAATTGCCTTTCTTCTGAGGGCGTTTGAAATATTACCCCTTCACAATCGCGCCCAATCCTTCCAAACCATTGCGTCATTTCTGCCTGAGACAAAGCATAGCGGCAAAGGGTTGCAATCCCTTTCTTATCCTCAATGCGCTTACCCCACCCATTAAAATAGCCATGTGAAAGCATGGGGATTGTGATTCCACTTTGAAGGACATTTGTTGCAACATAAATTGCAGACCCTTTATAATTAATTGCCTCATCCTGATCCTCATTTTCCATTTCTGCATGGAAGGGGAATATTTTTACCCCGTCTTCTTCTTTCAAGAAAAAAGAAAGGGCTTTTATTGTTTTTTCTATTTCTCCCTTTCCTTCCACTCCCACCAAGCACCTTCCGCCTGCTTTTGCCGCCTCAGCTATTGCTTGAAGCGGATTAGAAACCGTTTCGTATTGAAGTTGAAACTTCCTGTCTGTTTCAGGCAGAGTAATAATCTTTGTGGAAAATTCAGAATAATAATCTGCATATTTTCCACAATCCATCGTTGCAGAAAGGATGACCTCTTTCATCCCTTTCCTTATCCATCCTTTTGCGAGATACAAGGCAGCTTCAGTAATCGCCCCCTGTTCATGCACTTCATCTATACAAAGAATAGATTCGAAAGATTTTTCACCCATTTTACGAGCGATATACGAACCCTCTGTTGCATATATAACTTTTCGCCCGTAAACATCACCGCGTCCTGTCATATACCCAACATCACCCGGTGTTTTAAATACAAGCTTGCTACTACCTACACTTGCCTGTCGTGCCATGATGACGCGAGGAACGAGGCAATAAGCTTTTTTGCCAGATATTTGAGCCGCCCATGCCGGAACTGACATTGTTTTGCCGCTGGATGTGGGCGTTGAAATGATTGTAACTTGGTTCTCTTTCAAGGAAGCAATAACTTCCTCTTTTATTTTTTCAATTTTGAACATAATGGTTAAAATTTTTTTTTTTAAATGTAAAGTAATATGCCGCCGATAATAATGGCGGTTAAAATAAATGTTGATGCTATATAATCCACCATTAGTGGAATTTTTTCATATTCCTTCAGCTTCATGCAAAGCCATAAGGTGAAAAATGCCAACGACTGCGGAGAAAAGAAAAATCCGGTGTATAACCATACATGATAAAAAAATGGAGGGTTAGAAACCATTTAGGGTGTGTTTTTTCTTCGCTCCATTGTTTTATCTTTTTTTGATTAGCAATAGAAAAAATTTCAACCACCAAAAAAAGCAACCCTACCATGAAAAAGATAAACCATCCCATTATTTTAAAATTTTTATTTTTTTAAAAAAAACTATCACAATGCCCACCCATAAAAGAAACAATATAGAAAATTTTAAACAAAATATCTCTTCTGCGTTAGGAATTAAGTTTAACGCAAGAGCAATCAATACACAAATCGTTGCAATATGATCGTATATTTTCATGATAGTGAATTGAAAAGGTACATTTTATCGACTGCACCTGATACACTTCTTTTTCTCATCCCATTTACCCATACTTCAACTGCGGTGCATTTTTCCCCTAATTTTGAGGTTTTTTCTTTTGCGGTGTTCACATCAGCACCAACATAAGCTACCTTGTTATATTGATCATATACAACATAAGTTACTTTTTCGTGGTCGCGCACATATCTAACAGGGTAATAAGATGTCTTAAAAAAGAAATGTTCATTAATTCCTCGCCATCCTTTTACATATATTCCCACCCCCAATCTTTCATCCGTTCCACCATCATTGGTAATATATGAAGAAGAAGACCAATAATATGACCTCCCTACATGGTCAGCAACATCTTTATTTTTATATTTACATCCATTTCCATTTAAATTCATCATTTTTAAGTGGGCTGTTTCCCACTCATCTACAGTTGGAATTCTCCACCCTTCAGGGCAGTTGGCTACTGCTTCTGCCCAATTAAAATAGACGTTTCCATTTATTTCAAAATCTTCTGCCATCCATTCCAATTCCCCTGACACTACAGTTTTATAATCTTTCATAACATAATGGTTTTAATTAAAAATAAGGCAATTTATAACTTTTATACATAAAAGTCAATAGGCAGATTAACTTTATTAAAAATAATCATAATAAGGTTATTAAAATAAAGTTATTAGCAGGGAATTTAAAAATAAAGAAGGCTATTTTATTATAAATCAATATATTATAAAAAGCAAGATAAAAATTTTAACATATGTTAAAATAGTAAGTTAACCTGTTTTTAACATAAAAAAAGCCCCGCTTGAATTAACAAGCGAGGCTTCCCCCTTTATTCGCCTTCGAGCCGTAAGAACTACTCTCAGGACTTATTGAGCCAAAGCCAAAAGGCAGCCGTCGCCACATGAGTTATTGCAGTCTCTCGGCCCTATAGCCGTTTAAAGGGTGTGGCGGGACCGTTATCCCACCACAAAGAATTTTTGAATTTGGTATTTACCGGGTGGTTGGTTGGCGATGTCCGCCTGTGCTGCCGGATAGGACTCATACTCCTTCGGCAGAATTTCTAAAGTGCCCGACGTATTTACTACGCGAGCGAGTTGGATTACTTCTTTCATGTTTTTAATTTTTTTGATTAATGTTCCTTCTATTTCGTAGTCAATGCAATACAAAGGTAAGGTTTTTTGTTGAGGGTTGCAAATCTTTTTAATAAAAGATTTTATCAAACCCCATATTATCTTGGTAAAAGCCTTTTTCTACATCATTCCAAAAAGCCTCTTTTTCCTCTTCAGAATCAAAAAAATCATCAGGATAGCGCCCAATTACAGCTACCGCTTTAAGCACATCTGAAGTACCCCCTACAACTCCGGCAGTCGTTTTTCCGTACATACCCCTACCAGAATAGTTTTCGTACGGGTTCAATTTGGGATTTGCTTCGATGAGCAAATCCATTGTTTCTTTTTGCATGGTTATTTATCTATATAACCAATCATATTTTGATGATGGATAGCTGCGTAACGAATCGTCCACACCCCATCTGTTGAGAAGATCAACCGCCTCACAGTAAAGGCGATGAACCTTTTCCCCAGTGGGGTGTATAGTACATTCCCCCTGTTTGGGTTTTTTTATAAAAATGTTCTCTCCAACATCACCTAATTTGTCAAAATCCCAGATTTCAGGGTCAAGACAGGTTATACTGTCTTGTTGTATTATAGCCAGTTCATCGTCTTTGTTCATATTTTCCCAACTGGCATATATGACAACTTTCAATCTAGCATCGTCAGCTAATGCCTCTAAAGTGATGCCATGTTTTTCTAGGCTTTCTATATACTTTAGCCAAACATAAATTGTTTTCAGTTTCATCTATTTTTTCTTTTAAAGATACAAAATAAAACGAATTAATAAACTGTTATAATGAATTTTTACATGATTATTTTTTTCTACAAAAATACAAAAAATCTAAATGCAAGTCAAGTTTAAAAGGGAAATTATTTTTCCCCCTGTTCTTTTCTTCTCCTTGCCTGATCTACAGCAGTCAAACCTTCGATCATATCCCCAAACTCGGGGTCAACATCGTTAGCCGCCTTTATATCGGCTTTTATTGTTTTTTTATTTGTTTGTCGCGCCTTGTTTTCTTCATCTACCGTCAACGGCAACGCGACCTTGTTTTTTTTATCTGCCATACTAGAATATTTTATTTAATGCTTTTATCCACAATAAAAACAATAATAAAAGACTTATTATTTTTATTGCGTCTATTATTTTTTCTTTGTATTTGAATTTTGGAGTGACTGTTTCAATAAAACCGTTTATATATGCATTAAATTTGAATATCCCATAAAAGGACGTAGCATATATAAAATACTTGCAAAAAAACAGCCACCAATCCATTATTCATTTTATTATAAATAACAACTCTTCGCCTATATGCCCACCCGTGCATCCTTCCTCTCATTGATGCACAGAATCTACGATCATTTTATTTGATTTAATAAAACATTCCCAAAGCTTTTTTCACCCAAAACAAATCTTCCTCTTTGCTTTGGATGTTCAATGAAACAGACTTTCCATAAACAGATACGGTTAGTTCACGGTTGCGCACCCCAATCGAAACAAAACCTGCTCCGACAATTTTTCCCTGCTTCATGAATTCAGCATGTTGGAAAACATCCGAGAAGATTATTGCCCCTTTCCCTTCTATTATCACATATTTTATTTTAAACATTTTTTTTTAACGCAATATACAACAATATCAATTGAAAAGCAAGCTATTAAGCTGCATTCGAAGATTTTTTTATATATTTCTATAAACTTTTGATGATTAAGGAATTCTCATATAAAGAATATTTACAAACCAATTCAAGAGGTTTATTGCCATGTACATGCGAAAATCCAGCCTGCCATAAAACTTTTTATATAGAAAAAAGATATATAAAAAGAACATACAGCAGTTTTAAAAATAAAAATAAAAAAAGAAGCTTGCCTAAATATTGTTCTGTGGGATGTCATAAAGAAGATAAGGAAAGAATGGCAACGCTTATTACTTCATGTATAAACTGCGAAAAAAAATTTTAAAAAAATTTAGGCTGTTAAAAACGCATAATAGCCACAACTATTTTTGCGGATCAGCTTGCGCAGCATCTTATAACAATAAGAATAAAAGTTTTGGATTTAGGAGATCAAAAATAGAAATATGGATAGAAAAACAATTAAAGAAAAAATATAAAGATTTAAAAATATTTTTTAACGATAAAACAGCAATTAATTCAGAACTGGACATATACATTCCAGAACTAAATTTAGCATTCGAAATAAATGGTATATTCCATTATAAACCTATATATGGGATTGAAAAATTTGAGGCAATCTTAAAAAACGATGCGGAGAAAAAAATATTATGTGAACAAAATAAAATAAAATTAATAATAGT
>AERA01007994.1_pt1 | contig 26402 bp, 25 predicted proteins | sample 267968 | NCBI WGS metagenome assembly AERA01 (sample SAMN02954363, study PRJNA61401) | activated sludge metagenome | biome: terrestrial; feature: wastewater treatment plant; material: activated biomass; isolation source: activated biomass of an industrial wastewater treatment plant | reverse complement strand
GGACACAACTTTTTCCAGTGACCGACTGATCTTGTTTTGCACGAGCCAGTCCGTGATCAGGTTGTCGAAGAACATATCCATAAATCGCTTAAAATCCTCGACATCGATTTCCATTTGCAATTGGAATTCCGGATACACATCACGCAATTCATTTCCGAAACGGATCAGCGCGTGACGGGACTGAGACGCCCATTCGCGGGCGCTGTCGACTGATAAATGTTTCATCTGGGTGGACATGCGATTGCCACCCCACATATCACGCTGACCCCAATTGCGGGCCTGGAGTAAAAAGGACTCTGTCTTGCGCACCATGTCCAGTGCGCGCTCTCCAGCCTGCCAGGCCTCTTCCACATCGGTCTGGAATTTGTAGAGTTGATCTGTCTTCTCCGCGAGGTCCCTGAGTTCCAGTCCCGCGGGTTGATCCATTTGTTTTAATTCTTCCTCCCGCATTCGCATCAGGACATCGATTCGACTTTCGATCGTTGCGGTTTCTCTCTCTTTCGCTGACAACAAATCCAGTTCGTACCGGATCAATTCAATGGATTTGTAGATCTCGTTATACCGGAGCGATGCACGCAAATATTCCTCCCGCTCTTTCTCTAACCGTTTTTCATAATCGCCAAGCCATTTATTGAACATGACGGTCATGCCCTTACTCTCCATCCGGTCGACATCCCGTTTTTCCTTGATCATGGCGATCTCCATGACCTGTAAATCGCGAAGCTCTGTGATCAGCCGGTTCTGCAACTCGAGAATGTGCGCGGAAATATTTTTTCGACGCTCAAGCTCTTGCAGGGTTTCCTTAAGCTGACGATGGATCTCGGTCATGACAATTTAGAATCGGAGTTGTCGAAGAAACTTTTCTGCCTGATCCATATCGGGCGACAGGATCCGATCACCGGTCAACGCCGGCACGTGCATTCTGTAGGTCATTAATTTCTCCTCCAGCGCTGAAGAGGTTTTCAGAGGCCTCCGGCTTTCCATTGCTTCAGCAGCAATGAGCCATTCAATGGCCAGCAGTGTCCACGTATTATTCACGATCTCAAATAGCTTGATGCCGGCATTGGCTGCCATGCTCACATGATCCTCCTGCCCACCACTGCTCGTAATGGAATCCGTCGAGGCCGGATGAGAAAGGATCTTGTTCCGGTTCACCAGTGACGCAGCAGTATATTGACAGATCATCAGCCCGGATTCAAGACCAGGTGATTTGGCCAGGGCAGGAGGGAGCCCACGCTGACCGGCGACCATCAGGAAGGCACGACGTTCGGATATGCTGCCAAGTTCCGCTATGGCCAGCGCCAGGTAATCCGCGGCCAGCGCCAACGGTTGGGCATGAAAATTTCCACCGGAAACGATGCGGGCGTCATCCCCTTCACCGAGCACAAGCGGGTTATCGGTGACGGCATTGATTTCCCGGTTGGCAATATGCATGACATGGTCAATCACATCCCGTGTCGCGCCATGCACCTGGGGTGCGCAACGAAAAGAATACGGATCCTGTAAATGTTTCTTCTCTGCGGTAAGAAGTTCACTCCCCTCCAGCCATTGCGCGATCTGGTTGGCCGAATGTACCTGACCCATCTGATCCCTGACCGCATGAATGCCCGGATCGAGTGGCGACCGGTGCGCATCAAACGCATCCATAGACATTGCGGCGCAGAGATCGGCTACATCTGCCAGTCGACTGGCGTTCTCCAAGGCATTCACCAACCATGCCAGGGAATATTGTGTCCCATTGATCAGGGCGAGCCCTTCCTTGGCCTGCAATCGAACCGGTTCCAGCCCGGCCAAGGCCAAAGCCTTTCCGGCTGGCATTTGTTCTCGTTTGTACACGACTTCACCTTCACCGATCAGGGGGAGCAGGAGATGAGCGAGCGGCGCAAGATCGCCTGAAGCACCCAGTGAACCCATAGCGGGTACCACCGGCAGGATACCTTGATTATAGTGATCAATCATGGCCTGCACCAGCCCCCGGCTCACTCCGGAATATCCTTGCGCCAGGCTGATTATTTTCAGCAATTGCGTCAGTCTGACAACGGACATGGGCGCTGCCGCACCAGTCCCACATGCGTGTGAACGGAGCAGATTGACTTGAAGCTGTTGAATATCATCCGGTGTAATGCCGATACTATACATCATACCGAAACCGGTATTAACGCCATAGTACCGGCTCCCGGGTTTGGCCAGCAGTTGATCCAGCGTGGTTTTACTTTTCTCGATCCGTCCCCACATTTCCGCCGATAGTGAAATCGGAGCTTGGGTCATTCGAACGATGTCAGGAAAGGTCAGCAATTGACCGTGAAACGGGATCGGATCCATGGCCGCAAAAATAATCATCGCTTTCCGGCCCTGTTAAATTCACTTATGATCGCGTTAAGGCCGGGTTAAAGATTTTCATAAATGTCCAATCTCAACATGTGTTATTAATTGCAAATGAATACATTAAACACTAATATCCGGAAATGCGGCTTGCAGCGGCATGAAACTATCCCCGGCCTCACGACGTCGTATCATCAAAGGACAGCCAATAAATCAAGTATTTTTGGCGTCTCTATTTCGAAAAAACAAACAAGCGATAGTACTCATGAAGAAAATGATCCTCTCCGTCCTCAGCCTGCTTCTCCTTACCGGCCTGATGACCACTGTCAACGCGCAGCGTATCGCGATCGTCGATATCACCCGCGTACTCGAAGAAATGCCTGATTATCAAACGGCCCAGCAGGAGCTTGATCAGATTGCCGCGACCTGGCGACAGGAAATCGCGCAGGAATACGATCAGATCAAAGCGCTGTACAACAAATACCAGGCGGAACAGGTCCTGATGACCGAAGATGCCCGCCAGCAAAAAGAAAATGAGATCATGGAGCGGGAAAAGCAGGTCCGGGATCTTCAGCGTGATAAATTCGGCCCCGAAGGCGCTTTATTCCGCAAGCGACAGGACCTCGTCCAGCCGATCCAGGAACGCGTATATGCGGCGATCAAGCGATATGCGGAGGACCGTGGATTTGACTTCATCTTTGATAAAGGTGGCAGCGGCGGCCTGATCTTCTCGAATGCCGAGTATGACAAGACCGACGACATCATCCGCGTGCTTTCCAATTAAAACCCAATTGGGTAACTTTGCGCACTTTTTCATCCTAAATCGAATAAACCACCCGGAATGAAATCAATCCTGAAATACGCTTTCATGCTGGCCCTGGGCCTCACGATGAGCCTGACCGCATCTGCTCAAAAATTCGGATTCGTGGATTCTGCCAATATTCTCGAGTCCATGCCGAAAGTCAAAGAAGCTGAATCCAATCTGGAAGCCCTGGGCAAACAACTCCAGGCAAAAGGCCAGAAAATGATGCAGGACTTTCAGGCCAAATACGCCGAACTTGAAAAACGCGCCCGCGAAGGCGATATCACGCCCAAAGAGCAGGAATCTCAACTTGCCGTATTGCGCGAAGAAGAACAGAAGATCCTGGCATTTGAGCAGGATATGCAAAAACAACTGGCCGAAAAGCGTGAGTCATTGCTAGCTCCCATCCTCGAAGAAGTGAGCGCCGCGATTGAAGCTGTGGCCAAAGAAAACGGATATGTCTACGTCTTCGACAGCAGTCCGGGTATCGGTGTCCTCCTCTACGCAGACGAAAGCACGAATGTGACCGATCTCGTGAAAGTGAAACTGGGCATCCAGTAACCTGAAAATCCGGCGCTGCCGGATTTTTTTTTGCCCTTACTCCTCCTCGTCAGGTACCTCGTTCCCAAGTTTTTTGTCCTCAACATGCTCGTCGAGGAACGCGTTCAACTTCGAGATATCGAAATTGGATTCCATTTCACCAAAGGAATTGACATTGATCTCAAACCCTTTGAGGTCCTTATGGAAGGTCGATTTTTCAGGCGTTAGCTTTTTCTTGCTCTTTTTCTTCGCCATGATCAATGACTGAAAGTACGATTTGTATATTCAATAAACCCGTTGATCCGCGCCAGGGTTTTCGCCTTTCCTAAAATCGAAATGATCGCCGCCACATCCGGACCTTGTGTGGTACCGGTAAGCGCCGCGCGCAGCAAGGGCATCACTACACCCATTTTCTGACCGGATGCCTTGATACTTTCTTTCACTACTGTCTCTACACCATCAGGAGCAAACGAAGAATGCTCCGATAACGTTTGCGCGAGCGAGGCCAGGGCTACATTGACCTCCGGCGTCCACTTTTTTCCGATCTCTTCCGCTTCATAAGCGAGATTGTCATCGAAAAAATACCGGGCCTGGTCTGCTATTTCTGTAAACCGGTGAACACGTGGTTTGATCAGCTCAAAAATGGATTGCAAATTCATATCCGTGGTGTTCAGATCCCTCGTCTCCAGTAATTGTTTAAACCTCAATTCTTCATGTGCATATTCCAGTCGATGCACATATTGCTGGTTGAACCAAAGGGCTTTCTCATAATCAAATCTGGCGCCGGCTTTATGGATCCGCTCAGGCTCAAACGCTTCGACCAATTCATCCATCGTGAAAAGTTCTTGCTCCGTGCCCGGATTCCAGCCCAGGAAGGCCAGGAAATTGATGACGGCCTCCGGTTCAAATCCGGCGGTATCAAACCCATCGATCCTTTCTTTGGTATCCGGCAAGGTCCAGCCCAACGGAAAGACCGGACAACCGAATTTCTGTCCGTCGCGCTTGCTCAGTTTTCCCTGTCCATTCGGTTTCAGGATAAGGGGCAAATGCGCGAAAGAGGGCATCGTTGCTTCCCATCCGAAAGCGCGGTATAACAACACATGATGAGCGGTACTGGAAAGCCATTCTTCCCCGCGAATGACATTGGAGATCTTCATCAGGTGATCATCCACCACATTCGCCAGGTGGTAAGTTGGAAAACCATCGGCCTTGAGCAACACTTTATCATCCAGCTCCGCGCCGTCAAACACGACTTCGCCCCGGATCTTGTCCTCAATCCGGATCGAGGACGTCGGATCCACCTTGAGCCGGATCGTATAGGGTACGTTTGCAGCTTTCAAAGTATCGACTTCAGCAGCGGACAGGGCGAGACTGTTCTTCATGCCCATCCGTACAGACGCGTCATATTTCGGTGTCGGAACACCCTCCTCCGTCAGCCGAACCCGCATCGCCTCCAGTTCCTCCGGCGTATCAAATGCCAGGTAGGCCTGTCCGGCCTCAACCAGTTTCCGGGCATGGGCCTGGTACAGGGCCGTACGCTCCGACTGGCGATACGGGCCGAAATCGCCCCCTTGCCGGGGACCTTCATCCGGTGTCAGGCCCAGCCAGTCGAGCGCCCTGAGGATATAGTCTTCAGCGCCTTCCACATACCGGGTTTGATCCGTATCCTCGATGCGCAAAATGAAAACCCCGTGATGCTTTCGGGCCAGGAGATAATTGTAAAGCGCGGTCCGGATGCCACCGATATGCAGTGCGCCGGTGGGACTGGGTGCAAATCGAACACGAATCATCTATATTTCTTTAATTTTGCATGTTTTTTGCAGAAACCTGCCAAAAGAATATTGAAATCCACCCTGAATGCAGCAATTGATTGATCTTTTTCGTTTTACATGCATTTATAAAGTCTGATCTCTAACGTCCGGCAAAGATAGCCTTTCCTCAAACCCAGTTTTCCCGTAGCATATCATGTACTTCGTCCACACGCCCCAATATGTCCAGGCTTTGTTTCCCGGGCTGATCTGGAAAATGCCGGGTCAGGATAAGGACATTTACCTGACGTTTGATGACGGCCCGATTCCCCAGGTGACACCATGGGTGCTCGATACGCTGCGGGCGTTTAATGCGAAAGCCACTTTTTTCTGTGTCGGTGACAATGTGCGCAAGTACCCGGAGATCTTTCAACAGGTGATCCAGGAAGGGCATATGGTGGGGAACCATACCCAAAACCATCTTTCAGGATGGGCAACCGGCAATATTTCCTATTTCCACAATATTCGCCACTGCGCCCGACGGGTACCGTCCGGATTGTTTCGTCCGCCTTACGGAAAATTGAAACCCAGCCAGGTCCAATTCCTCCAGCGTCATTACAGCATCGTCATGTGGGATGTGTTGAGTGGCGATTTTGACAAGGATATTTCTCCGGAGGATTGCCTGCAGAATGTCATCAGCCATACAACGGCCGGCTCGATCATTGTCTTTCACGATAGCCTGAAAGCTGAAACCAATCTGCGATATGCCTTGCCGCGTGTGCTCGAGCATTTCACGGACAAAGGATACAGGTTCAAAGCACTGCCCGACCTGGTACCTGCGGTAGAGGAGCGTCGGATGCGTCTTGCTGTCTAACCGGTAATGGCGCGGCCATGATACCAATCCAACTCAAGTAAGCTGTGCAGCCCCGGCAAATCCTCCGGTTTGATCTTTCCGGCTCCAATCACCTTTCCGCTGAAGTGTGATTTGATTTCCAGAATTCGCTCCAAACCTTCAATCGCGTGCGCTGCACCACCCGACGTGAGGATAAAATCAATTTGTGGAAAACGGTTCATCCAAAGCAGATCCTCAACCAACTGCGTGGAATCATCTATAGCCTTGTGAAATGTCACCGGGTACGGTGCAGCTGCTTGTAGCAATGACGTCATCGTCTCCTGGTCAACTTTCTCATTCTTCATGACACCAAAAACAAACCCTTCGATTGGCAATGACTTGAACTGCCGGATCGCGGCGATCATGTCCTCCAGCACATCATGTTCAGCCGCAAAACCAGTCGCTTCTTCCCGGATCATCACCCGAACCGGAATGTCAACTTGTTCCAGCACCTCCTTTGTCAATTGATAATCGGGTGTCATTCCACCGGTTTCCAAACGGGCACAAAGTTCCAGCCGGTCAGCGCCGCCTTGTTCGGCCTTGATGGCCTGATCCGGTGATGTCACACAAGCTTCAAGAAAATAGGGACGCATGTCGGCAGCCAGGTATTATTTGGCCCAGATATTATATTTCAGAATGCAGTAAATAGCGCGAAAACCATCTTTCCATCCGATCTTTTTCCCTTCCGCGTAGGTCCGGCCATAATAGGAGATGCCCACTTCATAGATCCGCACACCCTTCACGCGTGACATTTTTGCCGTGACTTCCGGCTCAAAGCCAAACCGCTTTTCATTCAATAGCAAACCTTTCACAATGTCTGCGCGAAACAATTTGTAGCAGGTCTCCATATCCGTCAGGTTGAGGTTGGTGAAGACATTGGAAATGGACGTCAGGAATCGATTGCCGATCGAGTGCCAGAAGAACAGGATCCGGTGCGGATTGCCACCCATAAACCGGCTGCCATAGACAACATCGGCCTGACCCTTCAAGACTGGCACCAGCAAGGTGTTGTACTCTTCGGGTTCATACTCCAGGTCGGCATCCTGGATGATGATATAATCGCCGGTGGCTTTTTCGATCCCGGTATGCAGGGCGGCTCCTTTGCCCTTATTCACCTCATGGGCGAAGTATGTCAATTCAAATGCCGGATTCGCCTCCTGATATCGGCGGATGGCCTCCGCAGTCTGGTCAGTTGAACAATCATTGATCAGTAAAACTTCTTTTGACCAACCGTCCGGGAGCTGAACCACCCTGACCTTGTCGAGGATCAGGTGGATGGTCTTTTCTTCATTATACGCCGGGATAACTATGGAGAGTGTGGGCAAGGCTGTTGGAATTGTTGAGCGGGCAAAAATACAACCCTCAGGCGGGTGACGGGGTATCCAGTCGCGGGTTCATCACGGCAAACCAGACCGGCGGGATCAGGGCCAATAAAATGGACAACGGATAGCCAAAGGGCAATTGGGGACTTTGATCCCGGTGCCGCAAGGCCTGGTATTTCCTGTTGGTCTGGTAATGATGATCCGAATGGCGGACGAGTTCATACAGCATGATCCGACCCAACTCATGGTTGGAATTCCAGGAATGCGAATCATTCATCGGTTCAAACCGGCCGGAGGGCATCCTCTTTCGGAGCAGACCGTAGTGTTCGATGTAGTTCACCGCTTCCAGTAAAAGAAATCCGACGACCGCCGTGGCCAGATAAATGCCCAATCCCGTCCACTCGGTAAAATACCAGACGATGGCAAGGAAGACGATCTGGAAAAGATGAGCGACGAGCAATTCATGCTGCCACCAGGGTTTACCTGCACGGTCCAGCATTTTCCAACCGATGCGCCAGGCATTTCTGTAGCTCCCGATTACACTGCGAAAGAAGAAAGTGTAAATGGGTTCATTCTTGCGCGCAGTCGCCGGATCTTCGGGAGTGCCCACATGGAGATGATGGCCGTGATTGTGCTCCAGCGTAAAATGAGAATACAACACCGTGAGGAGAAGACCCTTTGCGATCCATCGATCAAATTTTTCCTGGCGATGACCCAATTCGTGCGCCACATTAATCCCACAGATCCCCAACAAAGCGCCCACGTTGATCACCGCGCCAATGTGCTCGCCAACTGTCCATTCCTGGTTGGCCAGCAACCAGATGTAATAGCCCACCAGGCCATACACGATTGGCAGATTGAGGTAAAGGAGCACATCAAAAATTTTTAACCTGGATTTCTTTTGCAACCGATCCTCCGGCACATTGACCTTGCTGGCCGGTACAAATAACTCGATAGCAGGAATAATACCAAAACCGAGATACAGGATCCCGGGCGATAACCATCCGCCAAAATACAGGCCGATCCAACAGGCCAGCGGGATCAGGTAGGCGGCCAGATACCGCAAATCGCTGATGGTCATAAGCTGCTATCTTTGCCCCTCAAAATTAACCAATCGAGGCGGAAAGCATGACGGCAACCTTTATCCCCGTGCGCGTACAAGAAATCCGGCAGGAAACGCCGGATGCCATCAGTATTTTCCTGGAATACCCGGCAGATGCGGCTGACAAACTGGCCTTTAAACCCGGTCAATTCATCACGGTGAAGTGGATGGTCAAGGACAAGGAGTATCGTCGATCCTACTCCATCAGTTCAGTCCCGGAAGACCCCTTGATCAAGATCACGATTAAGGAATACACCAAGGGGAAAGTCTCTCCCATTTTATGTAGTTCCATCAAGGTCGGTGACACACTGGAGATCATGCCGCCGGAAGGCCGGTTCACTGCCGATTTTGGCCCTGAACGAAAGCGAAACGTATACCTGTTTGGTGCCGGAAGCGGGATCACTCCATTGATGTCCATCGCCAAAACAGTGCTGGAAAAAGAGCCGAGAAGCACGCTGATCTTATTGTATGGTAATCGAACGGAAAACGCCATCATCTTCCGCGAGGAATTGGAGCAGATGCAAAATCAGTACAAGGGCCAGTTCTATATCTATCACACCTTGTCCAGGCCGGATGGAGATGGTGGCCTGCTGAAATCGCTTTTCGGGAGCAAAAAAAAATCGGAATGGTCGGGCTTGCGCGGCCGGATTGATCCGAAAAAAGTGCAGGACATTATAGTGCAGCACAAACCCACGCTGAAAGACGACCTCTACTTTATTTGTGGTCCGGGCGATTTCATTGACCTGGTGGAAAAAACCTTGCTGGAAGAAGGCATCCCGGGTGACCATATTCGCAAGGAGTATTTTACCCCGGCCCATCCCGATGGTGCGGAAAAATCATCCCTGCCCAAGTCCGCTCATGTCATCGCCCATCTTCGTGGCGAACCGATGGAAGTGACCGTGACAGACAAAACGATCCTGGATACCCTGCTCGATGAAGGCTTTGATGCCCCATACTCATGTCACAGTGGCGCGTGCGCGACATGTATGGCCAAGGTGTTAAAAGGGAAAGTGGAGATGGATGTCTGCTATGCCCTGAATGATGACGAGATCGCGCGTGGCTATGTACTGACCTGCCAGGCCCGTCCACTGACGGATGAAGTGGAACTCACGTACGATGAATAAAATGCTCTCAGGTCGTTGTCACCAATTGCCCTTGCGGAAGCGACATCCTGAATCGTTGTAACACTTTCTCATAATACGCTTCATACTTTGGCAGGATCAGGTTGATGTCAAATTTTTGCGCCTGCTCGAGTGCATTTTCTCTGAACTGCGCCAGTTTCTGATCATCCTGTAAAAGTTCAAGCGATTTCCGGGCCATCGTTTCGATATCACCAATATCTGCAAGATATCCCGTCACCCCATCAATATTGACTTCCGGCAGCCCACCTGCATTGGATGAAATGACCGGCACCTGGCAGGCCATCGCTTCAAGCGCGGATAGTCCAAAACTTTCATTTTCCGAAGGAATGATAAACAGATCGGCGATCGCCAGGATCTCTTCAATCGCATCCTGTTTTCCTAAAAAACGAACATGCTCGTACAAGCCAAGTTCCCGGCTCATCCGTTCCAGCCTTGGACGCTCCGGACCGTCGCCGACGAGGATCAGTTTAGCTGAAATTTCCTTTTGAATAATGGCAAAGGCAAGGATCGCGTCATCGATACGCTTGACCTTGCGAAAATTGCTGGTATGCACAAGGATCTTCTCGCCTTCGGGAGCGATGGCTTTACGAAAGTGCTCTTTATTGCTGCGTGAAAAGCGGGAGAAATCAATAAAATTATAGATCACCTCGATCTCGCGACGGATCTTGAGTTGCTCACAGGTCTGCTGCCGGAGTTGATTTGACACCGCGGTCACACCATCGCTTTGATTGATACTAAAGGCAACGACGGGAGCGAAACAGCGATCACTTCCGACAAGCGTAATGTCCGTTCCGTGCAATGTCGTCACGACCGGAACATGGATCCCTTCTGATGCGAGAATTTGTTTGGCCAGGTACGCGACTGTGGCATGTGGTATGGCATAATGCACGTGCAACAGGTCGAGTTTTTCATATTTGACCACATCCACCAACTTGCTGGTCAATGTCGTGTCATAAGGTGAGTATTCGAAAAGAGGATAATCCTCGGTATTGACTTCGTGATAAAAGACGTTTTCCTGGAAATGGGTCAGCCGCACGGGACGGCGGTAGGTGATGAAGTGGATCTGATGTCCTTTGGCAGCCAGGGCCAGTCCCAGTTCTGTGGCGACCACCCCACTGCCTCCATAGGTTGGATAACAAACAATTCCTATGCGCATGCGTTTATCGGATTTTGTCCGGATCCCGGAATCCCTGGAACCGTGTCAAAGAAAACAATAATCGGTCTGGAACTGTTGAATTTGGAGCGTGGTTTTAAAATATCACGTATCATCGCTTGACTAATCAGGAATCGTGGGAGTCTATAGTATCAGTGACCTTGCAGAGCTCACGGGCATCAAAACCCATACCTTGCGGGTATGGGAAAAGCGCTACGGTCTCCTGAAACCCCAGCGGACAGATTCCAATATCCGGTATTATCTCGACAGCGACCTCAAAACCCTTATGATGGTGGCCAATCTCTGCCAGCATGGTTACCGGATCTCCAAAGTGGCCGGCATGACCGCCGCGGAAATGGAGCAAGAATACAAGCGGATCAGCATTCCTGAAGAAGATGTTTCAGCCCGGTTGCAGCGCGCGGTCATTGATCTGGATGTAGTCGGCATGGATGCCGCGCTGGATGATGCCATTACAAAATCCGGGTTTGAATCCGCCCTGCTGGAGGTCGTATTGCCCATGCTGGAAAAAATGGAGGTGATGTGGCTTTCCGGCGCGATCGATGAATCCCATGAAGCCTGCTTCCGGGAAGTCATCCGGCGAAAGACCATCCGGGAGATAGATGCACTGCCCCATAACCCGAATGGTGATCGCGTGATCATGTTCCTGCCACATGGCAATCAACAGGAATTAAGCCACCTGTTCATGCACTATTTTATCCGTCGCCAGGGTTTATGTGTGACCGATATTGGATGCGATATCCAGGTAGAATGTGCCTGTGCTGCGCTGAACAAACGCAAGGCCGAATGCATAGTATTAGTCAATGCCGATCCTGTCCATTGGCAATTTGGCCCCTATATCCGGAAACTGGTTGCCCGCACCGATCTTCCGATCATCATTTCGGGTCGTGCTGCCGAAGAAAACTGGTCCGAATTTAAAGGGCAGGTGATCGTACTGGATGGGATCGATGAAACGATCCAGTTTGTCAAAGGGCTTAAACACAATCTTCAACATTCATCTTTACAAAAATCCTAGCTAATTGACCCGACCATGAATTTCCGATTGAACACACTGCTTTTCAGCCTCGTTTTGCTCATGATGGCCTGTGCACCAAAAAATCAATCCGATACCACAACTGCGGATGTTGTAGCCGCGACCGGTGACGGTATTCCGTTTAAAGTCGACGCCCCACGATCCAAAGTAAAATGGACGGCCTACAAGCCCACCAATTCGCATTACGGTACTGTGCCCGTGTCCGGCGGATCCATTTTCATGCAAAACAACCTGGTCACCGGTGGTACCGTCGAAATGGATTTGACCAACCTCCAGGTGCTGGACCTCGAAGGGGATATGAAACAAAAACTGGAGGGCCATTTGAAAGGCACTACAGCAGGAAAGGAAGATGACTTCTTCAATACGCAACAGTTTCCGACAGCCACTTTCAAGATCACCGGTTCATCGCAGCTCGATAGCGATCCATCCGGTACTCATCTCATCCAGGGCGATCTGACTATGAAAGGGATTACCAAACCCGTTTCATTCAAAGCCCGGCTGGATACGATGGCGGAAGGTGCAGTGAAGGTGACGACGGCCCCCTTCGAGATTGATCGGACAGAATGGAACATCAAGTTCATGTCGAAGAAATTCTTTGACAATCTGAAAGATGATTTTGTAGAAGACCGGATCACCCTGGAACTCGAGATCGGGCTGGTGGCCGCAAACCAGATGTAATTTATTTTCGGAACGCACAGACGTTCATTCCCGGTTTACGCTTTCGGATTCATAGCTGATGCCCATTGCAAGGCAATGATGGTTTTGGCATCCCCGACATCCTGTGCCTGCAGCCATTGCATTGCTTCATCACGCTTGACTAGGATCAACTCGATATCCTCATCGTCATGTAATAAGCCGCCGCCATTATTTGTTTTCATGGATTCATCGACTTCGGCATAATACAGCGCTATGCGTTCGGTCATGATGCCGGGAGAAACATAAAACTGCATAATGCGCTCCAGATAGACCGGACGATACCCGGTTTCTTCCTCCACTTCCCGCCGCGCGCCTTCCATTTCATCTTCTCCGGGCGAAAGACCACCTGCTACAATTTCTGTTCGCCAGGGTTCCAGCCCATGCTCCAGAGGTGGAAATCGCATTTGCCGGACGAGAATAAATGCATCCTTTTCTTTGTGATAAACCAATATCCCGACCGCGTCCCATTTGGAAAAACTGTAGCGCACCACTTCCTGCGACATCGTCCCATCAAATCGCTCGAATTGCAATTTCGCCTTTCTGACCTCGAAAAATTCTGTATACGGTGACTCTTCTGAAATGATCCTGATCTTCATAGCACTGGAAAAATCAATTTTTCGAAACCCCAAATCTATCGCGATAAAATGGCTATTGGCTGAAGAAAAAGCTTATCGAAAAGTATAACCTCTGCCTTAATCTTAGCCTTCCCCGCCCTCCGAAGCTCATTCCCCAGCCTTTCCTGACCACAAGCCTCAATGAGCGAAGGAGGGAGCCTCAGCCTAATCAATAACTCTTTCTCAAAATAAGTGTTAAGTTTCCCACATGGCCCTTGGCAGAGACAATCCCTGGCAGATGGATGGCCGACCCAAACAGGGTTTCCTCCAGAGTTTGCAGTCCCTGAAACTGCTGCGTCCGTTTTTCCGGATGATCTGGAAGACGTCGCCCGGCTTTACGCTTACCAATATCATTCTGCGCCTCCTGAAGGCCGCCATTCCGGTGCTTCAGCTGTACGTGGGGAAATTGATCATCGATGAAGTCATCCGGCTGATCGATGCCGCCGAAAAGGATTTCACGATGCTGTGGTGGTACGTGGGCATTGAATTGGGCCTCGCGGTATTGTCCGAGATCTTCAACCGGCTCATTTCACTGACTGATGCGTTATTGGGTGATCTGTACGCCAATCATTCGTCAGTCGAACTGATGCACAAGGCTGCGACGCTTGATCTCAGCATGTTTGAGGACAATGATTTCTATGACAAGCTTGAACGGGCGCGTCGGCAGACTACTGGCCGGGTCGTCCTGATGTCTATGGTCCTGAGTCAACTGCAGGACCTGATCACGATCATATTTCTTGGCGCGGGTCTGGTGGCATTTGAGCCGTGGCTGATCCTGATCCTGGTGGTGGCGGTGATCCCTTCGTTTTTAAGTGAAGCCTATTTCAGTCGCTCCAGTTATTCCCTGGTGCGAAGCTGGACACCGCAGCGCAGAGAACTCGACTATTTGCGGTATATCGGCGCCAGTGTGGAGACGGCGAAGGAGATCAAGGTCTTTGGTCTCGATCGGTTTCTAACCGGCCGCTTCAGTAAAATCGCAAAGGAATATTACAATGCCAATAAAAGCCTCGCCATCCGCCGGACCATCTGGGGAACTATCCTGCAGATCCTGAGTGTCGGTGCCTATTATGGCGCCTACGTACTGATCATTTTGAGAACCGTCGCGGGTGCATTGACGGTGGGTGATATGACGTTTCTTTCGGGATCGTTTAACCGGTTGCAGAATCAATTGCAAAACCTCTTGTCCACCTTCACGCGCATCACAGAATCCGCCTTGTATTTGCAGGATTACTTTGATTTCCTCGAGATTGAACCCAACATCAAGGATCAACCCGATGCTATAGATCCGCCATCAGCCATTAGTGAAGGGATTCGGTTCGAAGGTGTCGGATTTCAATACCCGGGCACCTCAGTTTGGGCGGTGCGTAACCTGAGTTTCACCTTGAAAGCCGGAGAGAAACTGGCGCTGGTGGGTGAGAATGGCGCGGGCAAAACAACAATTGTCAAATTACTTGCTCGCATGTACGATCCCAATGAAGGCCGGATCTTGCTGGATGGGCAAGATATCCGTCAATTCAAACTGGATGCCTATCGCCGGCTGATCGGGGTCATTTTCCAGGATTATGTACGGTTCAGTTTATTGGCCTCAGAAAATATCGCGATCGGCCAGATTGAAAATTCGGGTAACGAACAACAAGTTGTTTCCAGCGCTGAAAAAAGCCTCGCGGATCCGGTCATCCGAAAGTTGCCGGGAGGTTACCAGCAGATGTTGGGAAAGCGATTTGCGGAAGGCGTGGATCTCTCCGGTGGTGAATGGCAAAAGGTCGCGCTCGCACGGGCTTATATGCGGGATGCGCAGATCGTGATCCTGGATGAGCCGACGGCATCCCTCGATGCTCGCGCTGAATTTGAAGTGTTCAAACGATTTTCTGAATTGACATCGGGAAAGACCGCAGTGATCATTTCACACCGGTTCTCCACTGTCCGGATGGCCGACCGGATCCTGGTGTTGAAGAATGGAGAGATGCTCGAAATGGGTACGCACGAGGAGTTGTTGATGCAAAATGGTCTTTATGCTGAATTGTTTAATCTTCAGGCGATCGGGTATAAATAAAGGAACAGGCCCTAACGGGCCTGGGGGGCTTCCAGCACCTCAAGCGCTAATGAATACTTAACTCCCCATAGTTCATCCGAAGGGTTACCTGCCCTGTTCCTGAGCCCTTGGTCGCCCGCAGGGTGCGGGTACTGGATTGTTTGTGATCCTCCTGGACCTTGAGACCACTGTGATGCACATCACAGTAACTGGTCACCGCATCAATAGTTGCTGAAGCGCCCGGGGCCAAGCCCAGTTCCACCCCTGTATACGACGTATTGATATTGATCTTTGTAAAACCGGAGCGCGCTTCTTCAATCTGTAAATCCCCATACTTCATGTCCAGATCGGCGGATTGCTCAAGCACATCAATCTCGATGTCCGAATACCCGGATTCGGCGGTGATGGCCTTGACCTGCTCAATGCTGATGTCATCATATTTGCCCGAATACGACACAGTATTGATGGACTGCGCATTCAACTCTCCGTAGGCGGATTTTAAATTCAACCGATCTACTTTGTCAACGGAAATGTCGGTGTATTTCATCTCCAGGTCGAGGCGTGTGGCCGTGGTCATGCTCAGGTCCGAATAAGCGAGCGTTAAACGGCCATCCTTGATCGCAGATATCGAACCGTCGCTATAGGCCATGTTCAACTCCAGGTTGGCATTGAGGTCGCCCAGCCGGATATCTCCGTATTTCAACTCGACTATCGCGTCGCGGTTTGTGGATTCGATATACACATCACCGTATTTGTTCATGAGCTCGAGATATACATCTGCGGGAACCAATACATGGTAGTTGATTTCCATTTTGGCGTTTCCGGTATTGAACCAGGTTGACCAGCCGGAGGGAGAATCAATTTCCGTTTTGGCTTCCACACGGGTGATGGATTCGCTGAAGGCAACCTGGATCCGGTCCAGTGTTTCCTTTGCTTTATTCTCACTGCCGGATTCAACGGTGATGAGGATGTCCATTTTGATCTTGCCGGCCGGCCCAATAGCGATATCAATATCACCATACCGGTTATCGATCATCAATCGTCCATTGGGTTGAATGGAAAATTCGCGGCTGATTTTCTTTTCTGCTTTGTGCTGTCCCGCGTGCAGGATGCCCACGGACGAAATCAGAAGGAAGAGGAGAAGGAGATTACATTTCATGTTGTTGTATTTCTTGACTTTTATATCGATCTACCCGTTCAAGGATCTGTTCCATCAGATCCAGTTTGTCTTGTTGATGCCGGACCATGGCACTCAGTAAGAGTTGTGCATCCGCGTTGGGATCCTCCAGCAGCTGGCGGCGCATATCCTGATATACTTCATCGAGCAATTCCAGATCCGTGATCACCTGCTGATCCACGCCCACTGTCCGGATCTGCTTGACTTTGTCCTGGATCCGGGTTTGATAGTATTGCTCTGTTTCCAGGAATTCATTCCATCCGGCTATATCCGGTTGGGAATTGACCTTCATCCCAAAGATATAGCCCATAGCCACCAGCAATAAACTACTCGCCGCCACCGCCACATATTTCCATACCGGGCTCACCTTCGGAAGCAACCGCCGGTCAATTTGTGACCACACATGATCCGGCGCTTTCCGGTCATCAAATGCGTCGCGATGTTTCCGGATAAAGGATTCTATATTTTTACCTGATGTCATCTGCTGGGTTTGGATGGTATGCCCCGGTTAATTCAGTATTCGGTGTTCAGTGTTCAGTATTCGGTGTTCGGTGTTCGGAATTTGTTTATTAAATGAAAAACAGTCTGGCACTTCTCTTTCAACTCTTTCTTCTCTTTCAACTCTTTCTTCTCTTTCAACTCTTTCTTCTCTTTCAACTCTTACTTGCTCAGCAATTCCCTCAACCTCGCCTTCGCCCGGCTGAATTGCGATTTCGATCCGGTCTCCTGGATCCCGAGTATTGACGCGATCTCGGCGTGGTCATATCCCTCGATCAAATACATCGTCAACACTTGCCGGTAGCCATCTGGCAACTGCATAATGGCTTGCTTCACTTTCCCAACCTCCAATTCGACTTCCTCACCGCTATCCTGTTCTTCGTCCGCGATCAGCGAGTAGTTTTCCTCCAGTTCCTGGAACTGGACTTTTCGACGCTTCAACTCATTCAAACAATGATTGATGACGATCCGCTTGATCCAGGCGCCGAGGGTAGAATCTCCCCGAAACGTGTCCAACTTCCGGAAAATGTCGACAAATGCTTCCTGCAAGACATCCTCCGCTTCAGCAGTGTTGCCCAGCATCCGGTAACACACGTTATACATGGCATCACAATACTGGCCGTACAGCCTGCGCTGTGCGAGCCGATTGCCTTTAAGGCACTGATCGATGAGACTGGACTCAGCGACTGAATTCATCCGGTTTTGTCGTGTCTTAAAGGTGTCATAAGGACAAGTTTTCTGCTGCAGGGTTGCATCTCCCCTGGATAACCGCATATTCGCAGAACAGATACGTCAACAATGAAAACTAAGACAAAAATCCGGGCCAGGAACGATGGGACGCATTACAAAACAACAATCCTGTTGCGGGACCATCAATTTGTGGCCGATGAACCCGTAGACAATGGTGGCCAAAACACGGGACCTTCACCCACTGAATTTGTGCTCACAGGCCTGGCCTCCTGTGCCGCGATGACTGTCAGAATGTATGCCGACAGAAAAGAATGGCCCCTGGAGGCAGTTGAGGTAGAGGTCGGCCATCAAATTGAAAAGACGGAGGATGGCCAGGTTACCCACATATTTACTGAATTGCATTTTGAAGGTCCATTGAGCCCGGAGCAACAGGACCGCCTGCGGGAAATTGCCAGGAAATGCCCGGTGTTTCGACTCCTCACACACCCCATCCATATTGACGCAGATGTGGTTTGACCGTGTAGTTGGGCAGGCTTCTTGTGATTTCCGATGACGGGTTCGTTCTCAGTCCCTTATCTTTGCGCGAAATGCCGGCCGGAAACCGGCTGTTTCACTAAAACAGAATACCCCCATTATGAAAAAAACGTTTTTCTTTCAACTGCTTTGTCTGGTGTTCGGTCTGACCCTGATCGCCTGTGGCGGCAATCCAACTGAAACCACCAACGAAGGCACAATTGATCCCATGGAAACACCAGGGATGGAATCTGCCGAATCCGGTGGTGCGATCGATCCCAGCCAGCCACACTACAAGTGTCCAAACAATTGTGCTGGCGGCGTGGGCGATGCAAAAGCTCCCTGCCCGGTTTGCGGCACTGAAATGGTTCACAACTCAGCTTACCACCAGGGCGGCACGACTCCGGCAAATGAGTCTACCATCCAGGTCAACATGAATGATGATGGAACCGGTGTAACCCAAAACCAGCCACAAGCCGCAACACCTGCTCCTCCGCCGGCTCAAAATGCAAAAGGCGTCTATCACTTTACATGCCCAAATGGATGTGAAGGTGGTGCAGGCGCTCAGGGCCCTTGCGGAAAATGCGGCACCGCTTTGGTACATAACCAGGCCTACCACAATAACTAAGCACCAGGGATAAAGAACTAAAAAAACGGGAGGCAACTTTTCAGGTTGCCTCCCGCAGTTCTCATACGTGCGTATTCTTACCCTTTCTCCAGGTTATTCCTTGACAAACCGGGCCGGATGCCATTCATCGCCCGACTGGATCAACAGAATATAAAGACCTGGCGCCAGATCCTGGATTTGGATCTGTTTGGTCAGCATGGCATCACGGGAAACCGGAATCGTCCTTCCGGCCACAGTCACCATCCGCATATCCGATATGGGGCCATTGAACTGAACATTCAGGATCTCGCGGGCCGGATTCGGATACAGTGAAATAGACTGTTCCTCCTCAACCAGCGATATGCCTTCAAAGCCAATCACTTTATCAACGGCTACGATTTGAGCACCAGGTTCAATCAGGTTTCCACCTGTAAACTTGGTGATCGTGACCTGATCTATATAGATCTGGTCAGCATTGCCGGAAGCATCGCACTGGATCCGAAGTTGCCCCGATGAGGTCGGGCTGAAATTCGGTACCGGCAGAGTGACCACATAGAATCCATTGTTATTGAAATGTGTTCCCTGGGCAAATTGGGCAATAGTCGTCCAACCGGAGCCATTATTATAGCGAACCCAGAAATCCTCGCCATTTTCCATACTATAGGAATAGAAATAAAACTCGATCTCGAGGCCGGTAGCATCCGAGAGATTAAATGACGGAGATGTCATGGCCGAAGCTGTACCGGAATTGTCAGCCAGACGGATGGAATAATTTCCTTCCCAGGAATACGCGCTATTTACCCGGGCCACATCAGAACCTCCGTCCTGCCATCCATCCCAGCCGGTTTCAAAGTAAGCGGCATTCAGGACGACTTCACCACCTGGCGGACAAGGAGGACAAGGCCCACCACAATCCACACCGGTCTCACCCTGGTTCTGAATACCATCGTCACAAGTAGGACATGCCGGGCAAGGACCGCCGCAGTCTACGCCGGTTTCACCCTGGTTCTGGATACCATCATCGCAGGTCGGACATGGCGGACATGGGCCACCGCAATCCACTCCGGTTTCACCCTGGTTCTGGATGCCGTCGCTGCAGGTCGCACCAGAACCACCAGCTATGACGATGGTATAATCTTCCACTTCACCATAGCTGAAGCTTCCGCAATTCGGTGGATAGCCATTGTATTGCATCGAAACCCGCATCCGCGTGGTAACAGCTGGGCTGCCGGCCGGGACCGTAAAATTGACGCTGATAGCAGAACTGCCGGAACCCTGGGCAACTTGCTCCCCGGCATCCGACCAATCCAGGTCACCATTGTAGTCGATCCATACGCGCCAGTATTCGTTATAGGCTGCTCCCGGGAACCCCGGGGTCAACGTAATCGTATAGGCTGTACCTGCTGAAAGCGTTGTGCTCTGTGCAGTATAATTTCCATACCCACCATTGTTCCCACTCAGATTATTCAATGTGCCGAGTTGCACCCGGTTGATATACTCATACGTTGAATTGTTGCCATTGGAAGCGCAATAGGATGGCGGCGGCGGCGGTGGCGGTGGTCCACAGGTCGTCAAACAATTTCCAGTGGCGTTCACTGCATTGCGAATCACATTGCCCGGTTGTGAGCCAAATCCATTGTTGAAATTGATCCCCACACTTTGCAAGTGGCAATAACTCATAATGGTTCCGCCTCCGGATGGATAGCCGGGCAGCGGACAATTTCCTTCAACGCCACCAGCGCAGCCATCGATAGCGGTGTTGTTTCCATTCCACACACAAGCATGCGTATGGCGGGATCCGATCAGGTGCCCCATTTCATGCGTGACCACCATGACGGACCAACTGTACGTCGGTACACTTGAATATGAACTGCTGATGCTGCTAAAGCATTTACGCCAATCGACATTGGAACTGCACATCGTACCGATACCTGCCGCGATCCCGCCACTGGCCTGGTAGGATACCAGGTGGGACAGGTCGCCATTAAAGCTTCCCGTATTGGACTGATAAGAGCTCAACATGGCGCTGGATGAACTTCCCGAATAGGGAGCAGGAGTCGTCCAGGCCAGGATCTGACTGATGGTCATTGAAATGCTCTCATTGCTATAAAGGACAATGCTCTGGTTAAACAACCCGGTGATATAATTCGTCGCCGGTGTCGCTCCGCCCTTCTGTGTGACGATATCATCATCAATTTCGATGTATACCCGGATACAATCACCGACATCACGACCTTCCGGTTGTTCTTTTAACTGTTCTTCTGTATATCCCAGTCCGTCATCCGGCGTTCCGCAGAGAAAATCGGAAAGTCGGTCAAGGTCCCGGTCGTTGAAAAGCACATGGCGGCTTTCGCGGTCATTTTCAATCGGACCCAAAACGAGATTGCCCCCTTCCGTGGTGATCATACCCATCACCTGGTCATTGAAAATGGAAATCGCCGCGACAGAATTCGGATTGCCCTCGATGTATCCTTTAAAATGCAACCCCGGCCGGTAAGTCACGGGCGTGCCCGGATCATCACTGCCATAGACCGCGAAGTCCTCACTGAAAATCTGGTGCTGCACCAATACCAACTCGAAAGCAGTTCGGTCCGTAACGGGAATCGCCAACCGGATCAATTCATCCGAATTGGACATCAGTTCTTGCAGCACCGCCGCATTCAAGGTAAGGATTGTCCCTTCCTTCAATCCATCAAGGTCGAACTCCCGTTGCTGTACATCATTGGATGTGAAGATCAACGGCTGATACGCCCGGGCATTCGGCCCGCTCATTTCGACCTGGCTCACTTGCTCGTAAACCCGGCTTTGGGTCCAGCCCCAAGTCGTCAACCCAACTAAAATCAAAGTGAATAAAGTTCTGGTCATTGTCGCATGGTTTTTAACAGTTCAAACAATAAGATACCGGTGGCCGGGACGTCGCTATGCGCCAACAGCCATTAAGGGGTCATTAGTACTTTCGGGGGCTGAGCAGTGGAGGGTATTTATAGAACCGATGGCCTGCTCAAATACCGTGATCGGTTCGTTTTGCGAGATAAATATTACGCAATTTCCTGAATCCACAAAGAAAATTCGGCCGATTAAAAAAATCAGGGTTTTCACCCTGGCCGCCGGATAAAAACCCTGATCAAATGAAAATGTATATGGTTTAGTTCGGCTTGAGTGCTTTGGTTTGTTCCAGTTTTTTACTGACCTCATTGACGACACCGCTTTGGGTATCAATAGCCGCCTGGGCAGCTTCCTGGTCTTGCAAGTTCTTGACGATGTCGAGTTCCGCCTGCGCGATACGCGCCCGGGCATCCTCAATGATCTTGTGGAGTTTCTCATTCTCCTTCTGGAGTTTGCCGAGATCATTCTGCAGACCGGTCAACTGCTTTTCCTGCTCACCCAATTCGGTCGCTACCTGGCTTACTTTCACCTGGTGAGCAAAATTCTGAAGTAGTTTAACAGTACCGGTATAGGCATCCGGGAAAGTTGTTGAACTGACATACCCACCGCCCATGTCAACCCAGACCACCATTTTGGCGCCCTCGGCCACAGATTCGCTCATGAAATAGACGTTCAACCGGTTGACACCACCGATTTCCAGGATCTGGGCCTCGCTGATGACGGATTCAGGCGATTTCTTCACCCGGGAGATCCGACCATATGGTTTCATGAATTCCTTCCATTCGGCTTCCGCCAGTTTGGTATCGGCACCCGGCAAAACAATGCTCAGCGCGGGCTGAAGTCCCTGGCTCATCACCCGGGATTCTTCCATCACCTGGGCCGTTGACCAGCTGGCAGCGCTGATAAAGAGGATGGAGAAGAGGGTCAATTTTTTCATGTGTCTTTTGTTTTTTGGTGGTAAACAGTTGAAAAACCTTCAACCTCACTACAAATTAAACAAAAGGATAGTTCTGCCGGGCAGGAACTTAACGTCTAGATAAACTTCGAAAAAGGAAAAAGAGGCTGCCGCTGACTTGATAGTCTCCTCTCTATCAAGTAAAAAAAGCACTGTGGCTTCCACCAGGCTAAGAGATGCCCGGATGACGGCAGCCTTTGATCTTGTTCAAACTGTCAGGGTGTAAAACGAATGTGTACAGTCGTCTTAGTATTTCAATCACGACCTGAAAAGCACGTGAGTTGAAACTACCCTTGGGAACGGTTTGTGATTTTTCGTCAGGGGTTTGCCGGGAGAACAGGCAAGTGTATAACGAAAACGAGGGGGGTTCAGTTTTGAAGCCGGATATATTTTCGGATTCGTCGATCAGCCGACATTTTGAAACCAATCAATCCACGACCCACTCTTCCTCCTTTCGATACACCACGCCTTTAAAGTGCGCTACCAGGTCCGATCCCCGCAGCACGCGGATATGATAGATGCCGAGTTTGTGACTGAGAAAGGTTTCCTCCGCTTCGGCCCGGAGCAAGTCACCAACTTTTACGGGCTTGACGTGATTGATAGAGGTTTCGATAGAAACAGCCTTGCGTCCGCGGGAATTGGAAGCAAACGCCAGGGCGCTGTCTGCCAGGGCATAGGTCATGGCACCATGTGCAATACCAAAACCATTGACCATTTCCGGGCGGATCTCCATTTCCAGCACACAGTGTCCGGGTTCCTCCACTATTCTGCGAATGCCCAGCCACTGACTGTAAAGGTCGTGCCGGTACATCTGCTCAACGATGGGATTCATGTGTAAAAGTTTTGCTTGCCCGCGGCCATACGACGCAATAACGCGCTGCCGCGATAGCGGTCTTCATGATAGAGATCGAACAGGGCATCCATGCGCTCCACACAATGATCAATACCGATCTCATCCGCCCATTTCAGCAATCCCTTCGGATAATTCACCCCTTTGGTCATCGCTTTATCAATGTCATCACGCGAAGCAATCCCGAAGTACAATGCATCAGCCGCCTCGTGGATCAGCATGGTCAGGATGCGGTTGAAAATGATCTCCAGTTCATCTCCGGTTGCATTGGCTTCCGGCATGGGTTGTTGATAATCATAAAAACCCTTGCCCGATTTACGGCCCAGCCAGCCGGCTTTGACCAAATTCCCCTGAAGGATGGAAGGTTTATACCGGGACTCAAAATGAGTGGCTGTCCAGACACTACGCGTCACCGCTTCATTGACATCATGCCCGATAAAATCCATCAATTCAAAAGGTCCCATGCGAAATCCACCAACTTCCTTCATGGCCCGGTCAATCACCGCAGGTTGCGCTAACCTTTCCTCTGCTATGCGAAGGGCCTCACTGTAAAACGGCCGGGCTATCCGATTCACAATAAAACCGGGCGTGTCCCGGGCGAATACGGGTTCTTTGCCCCAAGTCTGTATCATTTCCCGCATACGGGCGGAAAGTTCCGGATTGGTTTGGACTGCCGGGATCACCTCTACAAGTGCCATCAATACCGGCGGATTGAAATAATGCAAGCCGATAAACCGCTCCGGGTGCTTTAATCCTGCTGCCAACGCAGTCACCGACAAGGATGACGTATTGGTGGCAATAACGACATGCGGCGCTATAATGGATTCCAGTTTTTTAAATAATTCTTTCTTGACGCCCTCCTCTTCTACAATCGCTTCAATGATCATTTCTGAATCATGAAGAGTGGTCAAATCATCGATAAAAAAAAGTCGTCCAAAAACAGCTTTAGCCTCGGTATCCGATATTTTCCCTTTGGCGGATAATTTGTTCAGTGATGTTGAAATGCTATCCCTTGCCTTGACAATCGATTCGGGAAAGGCATCATACAACAAAACCTCACAGCCCGCCATTGCAGCCACTTGCGCGATCCCGCTTCCCATGGCCCCGGCCCCCACAACACCAATCCGTTTCATTTGCCTTTGAAGTTTGCTTTCCTTTTTTCCAAAAATGCGCTCACGCCTTCCGCATAATCGTCAGTTCGGCCCGCAGTGGTTTGTAAATTTTCTTCAATTTCCAACTGCTCAGCGAGTGTGCTGCTCATGGATGCATTTAATGCGCGTTTTGTCAACGCCAGACCGCGCGTCGGCATTTGAGCCAACTTATCTGCCAATGTGGTCACTGTATTGTCCCATTGATCATCATCGACAGCTTTATAGATCATCCCCATGGCTTCGGCGTCAGCTGCCGTTACTTTTTCCCCCAGCATGATCAACGCACTTGCCCGCTGGAATCCCACCAGTCGTGGCAAATGGTAGGTGCCGCCGCTGTCGGGGATCAGCCCGATATGACTGAAGGCTTGCAGAAAATAAGCTGACTTTTTGGCAATCACAATATCACATGCCAGGGCAATATTGGCTCCTGCTCCTGCCGCAGGACCGTTAACCGCCGCGATGACCGGCATCTCCAGGTCCCGGATGAGGTGAATGATCGGGTTGTAATGATCGGCCACGATGCGTTGCATTTCCGGACCATCCGGATCGACCACTTCATTCAGATCCTGTCCGGCGGAAAAGGCCTTCCCTTCACCGGTGAGCACGACACAACGCGTGCCATCTGTATTGCAGCGCTCGAGCATGGATTGCAGCCCGAAAGCCATTTCCTGGTTAAAACTGTTAAACCGATCCGGCCGGTTTAACCGAATATAGGTGACATCACCTTCCCGCTTGTTGATCAGCGTCGTGGTATTCGCGGCATTATTTCTCATATAATTATCAATACGGATTCCAGCAGATGGTTCCGGTTAAAAGTAGCAAGAAATGAACGAAGGCTATTGCACAAACAGGGCCAGCCCCTTGAGGTAGTGGCCTTCCGGATGGAAGAGGGACACTGGATGATCCGGTCCCTGGCTGAGTTCATGCATGACGCGTAACTGACGCCCCGATTCGATTCCAGCAGCCACGATCGTGTTGTGAAACAAAGGCCTGTCGACCACCTGGGAGCAGGAGAAGGTAAACAGCATACCGCCCGGTTTCACGTTGGCCAGCGCCAGGACGTTTAACCGTTTATAAGCCTGTACCGCGTTGTGCCGTTTATTGACGTTTTTGGCAAAAGCCGGCGGATCAATGATCACGACATCAAACTGACGATCCAGTTTAGCCAGGTATTTCATTACATCTTCCTGTACAGCAAGATGTGAACCCTGGAACGCATTCATTTGAATATTCTGTTCGAGTGTCTGCAACGCCCTGGCGGAAGAATCCACAGATACGACCTGGCTGGCTCCGCCATGGAGCGCATACAGCGAAAACCCGCCTGTATAACAAAATGCATTGAGCACTTCTTTTCCGGCGCTATACCTGCGGAGGTGTTCACGGTTTTCCCGCTGGTCGAGAAAGAAACCGGTTTTTTGTCCAACTGCGACATCAACAGTAAACGGGATTCCGTTTTCAATGATCTCAATAAGTGGCTCTCCTTCTCCCCTTAGCCAACCATTCTCTACATTCATCGCATAGGCTGCCGGCAGCGATTCCTTGCTTTTATCATACACACGGGAAAGGAAATTTCCGGGAAGACGGACCAATTCATCCGCCATCATCGCGATGGCTTTGTGCATGCCGATGGAATGGGCCTGGATTACCGCCGTATCCGCA
>AERA01004098.1_pt1 | contig 26877 bp, 26 predicted proteins | sample 267968 | NCBI WGS metagenome assembly AERA01 (sample SAMN02954363, study PRJNA61401) | activated sludge metagenome | biome: terrestrial; feature: wastewater treatment plant; material: activated biomass; isolation source: activated biomass of an industrial wastewater treatment plant | reverse complement strand
TCCTCAGGTGTAACCTGAGGTAATTACTCGAATGAAAACCATCACCCTGGCAGGGTGACATGTGAAATACAATTGGCGCCAACTGCACTCTGGCTGGCAGAAAAGGAGGAATTAGATGGTTAGGCTCAAGTGGCATGGTTCAGTTATTCGACTCCTCTGGAGTCGGAAAAACAAGGGGGCGGGCATACCCCGGATTTCATCCGGGGAAACTGACCTGTTATCCCTTCAGGATAATCATTCTTCCGAACAGCTAACTCTTTCTTTTCACCATGAAATGGTGACAGGTTAACGCAATATTCTTTAGCCGAAGGATCACTCTTTCATTTCACCAAGAAACGGTGACAGGTTAACGCAATGTTCATTAGCCGAAGGATCAACCTGGCTTTTCGCCAAGAAATGGTGACAGGTTAATGCGATGTTTTGATCCGAAGGATCAGAAGGTCAGTTTCCTCAGGTGTAACCTGAGGTTACGATTCTATTGATTCCCCTCACCCCAAAGGGTGACATCTGAAATAACTACTGTGTAAAGGTTGTCTATGGAATTAACTTATACCCCAGAATACAACTGTTACTGTCTTACTCTCTTACTGTCTTACTGTCTTACTCTCTTACTGTCTTACTGTCTTACTGTCTTACTCTCTGTCTGTCTTACTGTCTTAAAGTCTTACAATCCATTTCTGCCAAAGATCACCTGATACCGACAACGCTCCGTACAAGTCACTTTTCCTCCACATGAAACGGACTCCTCGGCACCCAGTCCAGATCGGGCTTGAAAAAATTATACAGCCAGGGCAACAGCACATTCACCGGCCGGTTCACAAACCGCATATAGGCCCACATGGGCACACCTTCAGCGCCAACAGAGCTTTTGATCTCCGTGGCCGTGCGGGATAATTGAAGCGTCTTGAACCCTCTGCGCGCGGCCAGGTCGATGAGGGACAACAGCATATTGAGATACAACTTGTATTGATGATTCACCTCCGGATCATATCCGAGAAAATGCGCATCCAGCGCATCCCCATCTTCGATTTCTGTAAAAAAGAAATGACCTTTCCGTTCTCTTTGTAGACCCATAGGCGAAACTGCTTTCCTAATTCCCGCTTGAGTGATGAAAAATAATTCGGTGCGAGGATAAACAGATTAAAGCCTACATCCCCGGCCACTTTGAGATAAAGCGCATGCAGTTTATCCTCTATGGCGGCAATTTCTTCCGCCGTGGTCAGCTCCACACGTTCAAGGGGTTGAACAAGACTTAATGCTTTATTGGCCCGTACCCTGTACTTGGACTTCAATGATTTCAGATACCCGTTCAAATTGCCCCATTGCGGATCGATGGGCATGATCATATTGGGTTGGGTGTCGATGGGATGGTAAATCTTGCAGTGCGGAGAGTTCGGTATCCCCGCAAAGATGTCGTCAAAGAAATCCTTGATGAACACCATTCGGATCGATCTGAATGCGTCGAGCTTGAGCATCCAATCAATCGTTTCCATCATCAATTGTGTACGCTCAACATCCGGGACATACGAATGAAAACAGAATCCGTAATCCCCGGTCACGAGCGTATTTCCCAGGCATAACACCTTGACCTGGATCCAGGAAGCCATGGTGTACCGGATCCGGTTGAAGAGTCGACCGTTCATCTGGTTGCGCAGGCTGTCACCCGGATTGAATCCTTTGACCTGGAAACAGAGCATGCCGATAGGCTCGCCGGATTTCTCGATCCGGGCATACCAGAAATCCATACCCTCCGGTGGCGCAGCTTCCAGGGCGCGGTGATAGGGTCTTCTTTGAAAAAGGCTCTGACAACCTATATCCGTAAAGAGCGGATCGTTGCACGTCCGGAAGAGTTGAACGGAATATGAACTCCCCTCCAAATCAAAGGAATGCCCGGGAATCACGGTGGAGGAATCGGAGTTGGTCGGCATGACTCGGAAGTAACAAAAATACCCCGGATTTGTTACCGGCATAGTGTGCAGTCGTGTATCCAGCCTTTTCCGATATTCACCGCTGACAATCTGATTCTCAACATTTCATTTCTGCACAATGAGTACCAAAACCTATTTCCAGCCGGATGATCTGAAAAAATTTGGCGCGATCACGGAATTCCAGGAAGAACTTGGACAAAAATTCTTTGACTACTATAATTCGGTGTTCAAGGAAGGCGCACTGAGCGCGCGGGAGAAAGCATTGATCGCATTAGCCGTGGCCCATACCGTCCAGTGTCCCTATTGTATCGATGCCTATACAACTGAAACACTGGCACGAGGTGCGGATGAAGAACAAATGATGGAAGCCGTCCACGTCGCCGCCGCAATCCGGTCAGGCGCCAGCCTGGTGAACTCGGTGATGATGATGAACCAGGTGAAGCAAATGACTATGTAAACCATGGCGATCCACCAGGCAACCAAATCTCTCAAAGCCCGTGCGAAACCACTGGCTGAACCGCGTTTTCAACTCGAGGTGTTGAATGCTGGCACAGCTTCGCATGATCATCGCTCATTTCGTCAGCAACTAATGGATTCAGGTTACCCGGAATTGAAACCGGTCCGACCTGAAATTTTCCAGGTCAATGTAGGTAAACTATGCAATCAATCCTGTGCCCATTGTCATGTGGATGCCGGTCCTGATCGGAAAGAAGTGATGTCTAAGGAAAATTTGCAACTATGCCTGGATATCATTCGGACAAACGACTTTAAAACCGTAGATATCACCGGAGGCGCACCGGAATTGAATCCACATTTCCGGTGGTTTGTGGAAGAATGTTCCGAGTTAGGTGTACAAATCATTGACCGGTGCAACCTGACGATCGTTGTATCGAATCCAAAGCACCACGACCTGCCCCAATTTCTCGCACGGCACAACGTCAATGTGGTGGCGTCACTACCCCACTTCGCGGCCCTCCGCACGGATCATCAACGTGGTGACGGAGTATTTGCGGATAGCATCCGGGCCCTGATCATGTTAAATGAAGTGGGCTATGGAAAAGAAGGCTCCGGACTGTCGCTTGACCTTGTTCACAACCCTTCCGGCGCATATTTGCCTGCCGATCAGACCGGGCTGGAAGCTGAATTCAAGCGCCAACTCAAACGGAAACACAACATCGATTTTAATCATTTGCTGGTCATCACCAACCTGCCGATCAGCCGGTACCTCGAGTATCTCCTCGAAACCGGCAACTATGAAACGTATATGCAAACCCTGATCGATGCCTTCAATCCGGCCACGATAGACAACCTCATGTGCCGCAATACCATCAGCGTGAGTTGGGATGGCTACCTGTATGACTGCGATTTCAACCAGATGCTCGATCTGAACGTAGCCTCAGCGGCTAATCATATTTCCAATTTTGATCTTGACGTGTTTATGCAACGGGACATTGTCGTCAATCAACATTGCTACGGGTGTACCGCCGGCGCCGGCAGCAGCTGCGGAGGGAAGCTGGTACAATAGAGCTTTGGTCCTGGAACACATAGTTCGACTCTGCTCACCATAAGGATTACGCAGATTAATTAATATTTATTATTTCGCAGATAATAATCTTCATGATCAGCAGAGGCCAAAATCTGTGAAATTTATTGGAACAATTATCTGTACAATCTGTGTTTCAAAAAAATAATTACTTCAAGTTGGAAATATGCATCATGGTATCTTCCACATGATGCACGAGCTCTGTGAAATGCACATCCCGCTTCGTATTCCGATCGCGCTTTAATGGAAGATCCACATCGATATGCTCCACCATAAGGGATGGCGGCGCCTTCATGATATAGATATCATCCGAGAGGTAAACCGCTTCGCTGATATCGTGTGTGACAAAAATGATCGTGCTGTGAAAGCGAAGCCATAACTCAATCAGCAGATCCTGCATCTGGATCCGGGTCTTGATATCCAGTGCGCCAAACGGTTCATCCATCAGAAGGATCTCCGGGTTGGCGATCATGCTCCGGGCAATAGCGACGCGCTGCAACTGTCCGCCCGACAACGCCGGATACTGCGCGTATTTCTTCTCATGACCGGCAAGGCCTACGAGCTCAATCATTTCCATAGACCGCTCGTATCGCTCTTTTTTTCCGAAACCTTTGTATTGCAGCCCGAGCGCTACATTGTCCAGTACGGTCATCCAGGGCAAGGAGGAGTACTGCTGAAAGACCATACTGATGCGATCATCATCGGTGATCGGCTTTCCTTTGATCAATACCTGACCTTCAGTCGGCTTTTGTAACCCGGCAATGTACCTGAGCAAAGTGGATTTACCACTTCCGGACATGCCGAGCAGCGCGACAAACTGGCCCTGATCCGGCTTGTCTTCGATCAACCAGTTCAATCCCTTGATGATCCAGTTCTTGCCCCCATCATATGATTGCCCGATGTCACGAAGTTCAATGATATTGTCCCGGGCGGGCATGTCCTTGATGTCGATGTTCATGCCGTCTTGGTTTTTGAGGTCACTTTGGAGAGCGCGATCTGGTCATTTCTCAGCTTGAATATGTTCCACAATCGCAGCCCTACAATGACCCAGAAAACAAAATGGATGAAGCCAACAGTATTTCCGAATATATAGGTTAATGGCTTGAATGCGCCAAACACCGGGACGAATTCCTGAATGAACAACACAAAATAAACACCCAATACCACCCAACCCAGCACATTCATGCCGAACTGACTGATCGCCTGGAAAAACCCCTGCTCCCGGATCCGGGATGCCTTGATTGAAACAGAGGCCTGGTACTTATAGGGAAAGAGCTGCCGGTCAAGCCAAACAAATAATTTGTCCTGTATAACACCAATCAACATAATGATGATGAGCAGGGCAAACACTTTATCTACCCGGCCCTGTCGAAGACCGGCTTTCCAGATCAGGTCCCCAATGCCCCCCTGGCTTCCAGTCCCTTCCGCGACGATAATATAGGTCCAGGATATCGCCGTCAGCACCCGGATATCATCTGACAACCGGGAGATCACACTTGGAAAATATACGGTCCTGATCACTTGCCAGTCAGACGCCCCCAGCGTATGTACCGTTTTGAGGTAGACGTCATCCACTTCATCAATCCGTTGCACCATCACGGGCAAGAGATAGATCAGGATACCAAACGCGAGGAAATGAATTTTCATCGGCGTTTCAATCCCGAACCATACGATGAATAAACCCGTCAAAGCCGTCAACGGAACATACCGGATCGCATCGACCTGGCGCTGAAATCCCCATCGGGGATATTTGAATAACCCGATGAAAAATCCAATCGGCAAACACAAGGCCACTGCCTCGATATAACCGGCCAGGTTTAATCCGATACTCAACCCCATGTTGCGAAGCAGCTCATTCGAGCTGAACAGTTCGCCATAGGAATTGAGTACTCGCCATGGGGAAGGAAGAATCCCCGATGTCACCACAGGCTCTGCACCAGCCGTCAGGCCAATCCAGATCGCAAGGACAAAAAGAATACCGGCGAGGCCCCAGAACCACTTCTGAAACAAAGAACCCTCATCTGCCGAGCCGATGAATTTCATAAGGTAAGGCTGAAATAAAAACAGTGATTAATTCGCAATCACCTGGAAGTCCGTACGCCGGTTCTTGGCCCTGCATTCCTCATTCTGATTCTGCTCACAACCCGGTACAGGCTTGTCCGGGCCATTCCCAATGATCACAAACCTGTTGCGGTCAATCTTGTATTGCGTAGCCAGGTAGTCGGCGACTGATTGTGCCCGCTTTTGGGACAATTGCAGGTTGCTGGCTTTGGAACCCACATTATCTGTATTCCCTTCTATGCGAACCCGAGAATTGGCAAACGATTTGGCGACATCCGCGAATTGCAAGTCGATGATGGTCTTCGCGTTCTCATCGAGCTGAAATTTACCGGTAGCAAAATTGATACTCACCGGTTTGCTCGCGATGGCAGGCGCTGCTTTCTCCGCGGCTGTCGGCGCCGAAAACGCCTTCCCGGTTTCCGGCGCATGCGCAGGTCCGGTGAGTTTATCCGTTGCCGCCTGAACTGCGCCCGTAAAAATGACATTGCGCCAAACCGGTGCTTCCGCTTCGGCATCGCCCGTCACGATGAAGTTCTTGCTCATCTTGGTGTACAGATCCTCGCCACGCTGCCCTCTGTAATCAGGATTCATTCCGAAAAAATTCACATTATCACCATGCGTCGTCCAATGCACCACTTCCATCATACCCAGGGCATCCTCCACCCCAAGGCCATTCAATTCAGCCAGGTACCGTGCAGCTTTTTCCTGGTTGGCTTCATTCTCCCGCAATTCTTTCAACCCCTGCATCCAGCCGAGATAAAAGTTATTGATCATATCCCGTTTCTCATTCAGGAAAGATTCTTTCGCAAAAAAGATATCCGCAATGACATGGGATTGTTCGCGCGTTGTCAACAAGATCTTTGACCCGGGCACATCATTCGTGGCCAGGATATCATCCGGGCTCCACACGACTGCGGCATCCACGTCCGGACTGCGGAATAACTGAGCTGCTTTCAGGTTGTCCGTTGTTTTGACAACAGTCACTTCATCATATTTCAGATTCGCAGCTTCCAGGGCGGTGACCAGCAACGTTTGGGCTGGCGAGGGAACAGCAACCGCGATTTTCTTTCCCTTCAGATCGTTTACACTATTGATCCCCCGCTTGGCAATGATGGCATCACCGCCCCGCGACCAGTCTACCTGCATAAAGGCTTTAGGCCGATATTGATTGATGTCTTGCGGACCTGTATACAACGGAAACGCGTCCACTGTTTGCACCGCCACATCATACTCATTCGCGATCCATGCATTCAACGCATTGATCAAATCGTTTTCCAGCACAAAGCGAACTTTAAAGCCATACTCCTTAAAGAACCTGGAGTTCTCTGATGGCTCACTCCCTTCATTGAAATACAAGCCGGGCGCATAGCCGCCCCAGGTCACCAATTGAACCACCAGGGTATTCTCATCATCCTTATACGAAGGTGTTGTCGAATCGCTCTGCTGGGCTTCCTCAGCTTTTTGCTTCAGGTTTTCGCCCATTTTGGTTTTATTGAGCAGGTACCAGCCACCGCCTCCGATGGCGCCGACGACAAGCAGGGTAATGAGGAATTTGGAAAAAGTGGTTAAACGCGTTGCCATGATTGAAGGGTTTTAAGTTATTTCAACAGATGAATTGGATCGTTTGACACGCTTATTCAAAAAAGGTGTCGTATTGGTTTTTTCGCATTTCGACTTTTTCAGGACGCTTGATGGGGGCATTGAGATCCAGGATATTCGATTCATCTTCCGCCTCATTCAACAGCACTTGCTTCTGCTCACCGAGAATGCTGCTGACGCCTTCTTTTTCCCAACGTTCCAGCATCTTGAGTCCTTCCTCTTCAAAAATACCGTTCTGAAGATCGACTGATCGCATGAAGTTTTCCGACAGGTCCATGAAGCGTTCCATCTCGCCCACTTTATTCGCGACATCATCGGCAATCGCTTCCAGGGCCATATCAAAGACCATTCGTTTATCCTTGTCACCACTGATGATATTCATCGCTGAACGCATCGCGCTGTGGCTGGCATGCATCGCCTTGCGCTCCTGCTCCTTGATCTCCACCTGGTCCTGGATATCCTCGAGCATGACCTCACTGTTCTCATACATCTTGCTCAGCACGCGGTATAGCACCTCCATTTTCTTGTACAGGTCCTCGAGTTTCATATTGGATTCTCTCAACCGGCCGGCCTTGCGGCTCTTGAGGATCATGATCGCCTGTTTCTCGTTCTCCTTGGCCTGGCTGGCGAGATGAAGATTACTCTGGATCTCTTTCCGGTTGTTCAGGATCAGTTCCTGCAACTTGTGCATCTGCCCGCGCAGCATGCTGATCTGGCGGTTCATTTTCCGGAGGTTGTCCTTGAGGTCGCTGACATACCCTTTGAGGATCGCGATCGGATCCATTTTGACAAAGATGCCGGTGATTGCGCGCATGACGCTCTTGTACATATACGCCAGCAGATTTCGCGCTTTGGAATCCAATAGCGTGAAAATGATCAGCCCCAGGATCAATAAGGTCATGACCAGGCCCAATCCGGAAGTCATGGCGCCGATCAGGAACGCGCCAAATTTAAAAGTCGCCCAAACTGCCGCAGCGATCAGGGCCAGCATAAAAATCGCGCCCGTCGTACCCTCGGGGCGTTGCCAGAATGTTTTAGGCTTGTATGCGTCCATTCGTATCGTTCAAGTAACTAAAGGTGATGCTCAATGTTCTCGACATCGGACTGGATCTGTTCCACCAGCGCTTTATACGTCGCGTCAAAATCCTTTGCCGTCTGCATGATCTTATCCGATGCCTCATTGATTTCCGTTTCCAGCGTCCGGATTTGCTGGCGATCACTTTCGATGCCCGCTGTCAATTTTTCAATATCGGCCTGTTTTTGTTGAATCGTCTTTTCCAGAGCCTTGATCTCCTCCTGCTTCCCGGTCAGGTTTTTCTCTTTTTGCCCGGCCAATGCATCCTGGAATTTCTTTTCTTCTTTCGCCAGTACATCCAGGTACGCCTTTGCGCTGGTCAGGATCTTTTCCTTGGTCGTGCCCATGGTCTGGGCTGTCGCATAGGCCGACTTGAACCGGGTCGGTTCATCCATCTGCAACTGGGCCAGGGATTTCAGGAAATCCTTGAACTCGAGATAATCAAACCCGTCCTGGTCATGCGATTCCAGGGCGTTAAAAAGGACTTCCAGGAATTTGTCCTGCACCACACCGTCTCCACCCCCGCTGGCTACATCGAATTGAAAAGCCTGCCGGGGAGCGGGTTGTTCAACCTCCCCGCCAGAGGGTTCACCCTGGGGTTTTGGTGCTTTTTCGTCCTCGATTATAAAGAGAGACTTGATCTTTTTCAGCATGTTGGCGACAATCTGGTGCGCAGTTCACTTGCAATAACGCATAAAAATAGTGATTCGGTTCAAGATCAGGCCATTGCTTTCAAAGACCGAAAATGAGCCCCATCGTCCTGGAATCGACCATGGTCACCACTCCCAAGGCACTTTTTACCTTTGCTGAGGGCTGAAAATACTTCAGGACGCTATCATCAGGAATACATGAGTTACGAACACAGTATGCAAATTCGGGTCCGGTATGGCGAGACGGACCAGATGGGATTCGTCTATTATGGAGTCTATGCCCAGTATTATGAAGTGGCCCGTGTAGAAGCAATTCGCGCCCTGGGGATCACCTATGCTGACCTGGAGCGAAAGCATCATATCTGGATGCCGGTGATGAATATGCAGGTCCGGTTCCTGCGTCCGGCGAAGTATGATGACCTGCTGACCATCCACACGATCATCCCTTCCCTGCCGGATTGGGAGATCCGGTTCCGCTACGAGATCTTCAATGAGCAGCAGCAGCTATTAAATGGCGCGACTGTCAATCTCTGTTTTCTTGATGCCCACACGCAAAAACGGATCCCCACCCCTGACTTCCTCAAGTCTCTTTTCGCACCTCACTTTTCCCGGTCATGAAGTATGTCGATCAGAAATATGAGGCAATTGTCGAGTTCCTGAACCGGCAAACCTTTCCGGGGTTCAAGGGGATCCCCATCGCGGTGATCCTCAAGTTTGTGTGGAAAGAGATCCTGCGGGATGATATCGTCGTGCGCTCCAATGCAATGGCGTTCAGCTTTTTCATCTCCATATTTCCGGGACTGCTGGTCATACTGAGTTTGCTGCCCTACCTGCCATTGGAAGGCGCGGTAGCTACGTTTCGTCAGAATTATATCAATCTTTTACCCCAGGAAATGTCGTCCTATCTCGATGACATCATCCAGGAGATCATGCAAAAAGGGAGAAGAGGACTGCTGAGTTTGAGTTTGCTGCTGGCGCTATTGTTCGCGACAAGCGGTGTCAATACCATGCTGAAAGGATTTCATAAAAGTTTCGAGGTCACCTATAAAAAACAAAACCTGTTTCAACGATACTGGAAAGCCTTGAAGATCACCTTGCTGATTGGCTTGCTGCTGCTCGGTTCGTTGTCGGCGATCATTGTGGGCAAACCTGTGCTGATCAATATCCTGAACAAACTTTCCATCCATCCGGAAAATATCGGATGGTTTAATCAACTGCGATGGCTTGCGGTCTTTATGATGTACTATCTCGTCATCAGCATTGTATACCGGTTTGGCCCGGCCTTCAAGAACAAAATGAGATTATTTACACCGGGTGCGACGCTGGCCACGATCCTTTCCGTGATCAGTTCAATCGCTTTTGCTTCCTATGTGGAAAACCTGGCTCACTATAATGAAGTATACGGCTCTATCGGTGCAGTGATCCTGATCCTGTTATGGCTGCAGATCAATTCCTTCATCATTTTGATTGGCTATGAACTGAACGCTTCGATCGCGATCAACCGGGACCTGCTGGCGAATGCCTCAGAAGATGAATAATGCCTCGCATGCACCACATCACACCTTCCACACCTGATTTACGAACCAGTTGGCGCATGGCCATTGGTATGGGCATTTTCTTGCCCATTGCTGAAACGGTCAGGCGGATCCACCAGGTCATTGAGTTGATGGATATCTCAGCCTGGATTGATGATTACATTTTGGGGGCTGTGTTGCTGTATGCCGCCTGGCTAACTCAAAAATCACCCGAACGAAACGGATATTACCTGATTGCGGCCTGGGGTATTGCTTGCGGCGCCTTGTTTCTGAGTCTGATGGGGCAATTCCGGTACCTGGGTGGCGAAGCGACCGAGCCCGGAATATTTTCTGCGGGGCTGGTGTTGTTAGCCAAAGCGCTGATCCTCGCCTTTATGGTTGTTGGGCTTGCACTATCCATTAAGGCATATCGTCAATCATGATCGGGCACCAAAACACCCTGCAGCGAACTTTGATCTGGATTGGCGCGGTGATGACGATCGCGACGCTGCTCATCCGAACATATCTCACAATAGAATATCGGATCATTCCACTGGTACCGGCGCTGGTCAAAATGTTCAGTTATTTCACCATACTGACCAATTCCCTTGTAGCCATCTATTTTATTGTGCTGGCAATCAGGCGACCTTCTGCGTGGTTCTCATTCTTTAGCCGGGCTGGCGTGGCAACAGCCATCACAATCTATATCGCTGTGGTTGGCATTGTATACCAGGTTATCCTTCGCGCTTTGTGGGAGCCCGAAGGCTGGTTTATGATCACGGATGAAATGCTGCATTCGGTCATTCCTGCCTATGTATTTGTGTACTGGTTGTGCTATGTCGCACCAGGGACGAAGCTCACATGGAAGTCATTGCTCGCCTGGCTGATCTATCCGTTGGCATACCTCGTGTACACGCTGGTAAGGGGTCACATCGTCCTGGAATATCCATACCCGTTTCTGGATGTTATTGAACTCGGGTTCCCATCGGTGCTTAAAAATAGTTTGGGCGTTGTCGTGCTGATCTTGAGCCTCGCATTCTTATTTGGCCTGATCGCAAGGGTGCGGAAACAATAGCGTGGAAAGGAGGCTATGGACTTCACCTCAAGCGTAAAGAACTCTTTCTGAAAGCTAAAAAATGGTATAGCAGGATACTGGAATGGCAATCGGCCAGGACAACTCCGGTTAATTCATGAGCTGCTTCTGATACTTGTTCCTGTATTCGATGGGTGTCAGCCCGGTAATTTTTTTGAACACTGTACGAAACGCTTTTGTATCGGTATACCCGACGTCGTACATCACCTCATTAATATTCATTCTTGTCGCTTCAAAACGGCGTTTGGCGGCTTCGACGCGGACCCGCTGCATATACTCCACTACAGTATTGCCGGTGGCTTTTTTAAATCGGCGTTCAAAACTGCGCCGGTTGATCGCTACCCGCGAAGCAATCTCATCCACGGCAATCTTGTCATGGTAATTGTTCTCGATATACTCCTGCGATTGGCGGATCGAATCATCCGAATGATTCTTCTGCCCGGTAAACATCATGAATGCCGCCTGGCTTTCCCGGTCAATGTCGATGGCAAAATATTTCGCGGCCAGGATCGCTGTATCCCGGTCCGTATACTTTTCCAGCAAGTAGATCAGCAAATTCCAGTACGAATTGGCGCCACCGCTCGAATACAGCCTGGACTCCTCGGTGATAATGGATCCATCAATGACCTCCACCTTTGGATACGTGTCCCGAAACTCCTGGTAGTATGCCCAGTGCGTGGAGCATTTTTTGCCATCCAGTAAACCGGTGGCCCCGAGGAGGAATGCACCCACACATAATGACGCTACTTCTGCCCCTTGCTGATATTGCCTGACAATCCAGTCATAGGTTTCACGATTCATTTTCACCGCTTCCTTCATATCCCCAAATACAGCTGGGATGATCACCAGATCCGTCCGGGTGACTTCCGCCAGCAGCTTATCCGGGTAAACGGAATATGCGCCGTCTGCCAACCGGATATGCGGTTTTTGCCCGACCAATTCAACCTGAAACAAAGGTGGTCGACCTGAAGCTTCCAAAAATTGATTCGCCGTAGAAAATAGATACTTCGGATCAGCAATGGCTTCCATCACCGCTGCTTCAGGAACCAGGATGGATATGCGTTTCATACCTGCAAGATACTATGGATTCATGTCGTAATCAACCGCCAAATGCGTCGCGTTCACTACCGCCATTGAAATTGATAAACCCTGACCTTTGAACGGTCAACAAAAACATATGCTGCCTGCCGTTGAAAAAGTAATCCCGTCTTGTCATTCACCTCTTATGACCAGCATACCCTGAACATACGTAATATGACTAGACTTGCAGCGTATCTGACTTTCGACGGCAACTGCAGAGAAGCCATGACGCATTATCAACAATGCATTGGCGGTGATCTTGATTTTCAAACCGTTGCCGAATCCCCATATGGAGCGCAACTGCCCCCCGATATGCAACCCCTGATCCTCCATGCCATACTACGGCGAAATGATTTCCGGCTGATGGGGACCGACATGATTGGTGAAGAAGGGTTGATCCAGGGAAACGGGATCTCACTCCTGATGGAATGTAGCACTTTTGAACAAGCACAACAATTGTATGAAAAACTTTCCGCAGGCGGTCAAGCATCATTTCCTTTAATGCACAATCATTGGGGTCGCCTGTTTGGCGGACTGACCGACCGCTACGGCTTCCGATGGTGGCTGACCACCATCACACCAGCAACAGAAACCATTTTAATACATCAAAATCATGACCACTAAAATTTTCGTCAACCTGCCCGTCAGGGATCTGAAGAAATCCATGGCGTTTTATAAAGCGCTGGGATTTGATCACAATCCACAATTCACGGATGAAACGGCTGCTTGCATCGTCATCTCGGATGACATCTATGCCATGCTCCTCACGCATGCCAAATTCAGCGAGTTCACCTCCAAATCCATCGTTGATGCCCGTCAGTCAACTGAAGTATTGACCGCATTAACAGTCGAACATCGGGAAGATGTTGACACGTTGGTCAAGAAGGGTGTCGCTGCCGGTGGAAGCGAATCACGACCCGCCATGGATTACGGCTTTATGTACGCCCATGCGATTGATGATCTCGATGGTCATACGTGGGAATTCATCTGGATGGATCCGCAAGCCGTTGCACCCGAGGTGATGAAGTCTACTGAAGCGTAGGCAAATGAAAAAATGTCATTGAAATTTTGGAATTCTGTTTCATTGCGATTATCTTTAGAGATATAACGAATCCCAAAACCAAACGACACAGACTGGACAAGCCCTCCGCTGTTTATGGCTCAACAGGACAAACATTGGAGTCAGGTTTTGATGCTGGATTAGGGCAGGCCTCAGTTCCTACCTTGCATCTGCAAGGAGGATTCCTATGCGGGACAAGAGGATTACTGAAACAGTGTCAGGCGCTTCAGATTTTATATTTGGGGCCCTAAACAAACTTCGGCTTGCTCAGTCTTTTTTTGTTTACCCGGTCCCGGTTAGAGCTGTTTCATTCTTCCTGACTTTCCTGTAGTTTCGCATGCGAACGCTTCGCATGTGAACGCATTCTCAGCCCTCTCCGGATCCGGAAACTCATCCTCCCTCCCCTTGCCGCTGCTCTTGCTGGCATGGACATCTGTGAACCTGGTACAGGCCTTGTTGACGCCACTAAGTCCAGACGAGGCATACTACTGGATGTACGCGCAATACCCGGACTGGGGCTATTTTGACCATCCCCCGATGATCGCCTGGTGGGTTTGGCTGGGTGGTCATCTCGCTGATATGGAATTAGCTGTGCGCCTGCTTACTGTCGTCGCGCAACCTGTGGGAATATACTTCCTCTGGAAAATTGTATCCAGACCAGAATATTCGATCAATACGTTTTTGTTTTTCATCGGATTAGCCGCGGTTATACCCATGTTGCAGGTATATGGTTTCATCGCCACACCCGATGCACCGCTGCTTTTTTTTACGTCCGGTTTCTTACTGGCCTATCACCGGTTCCTCGAAAAAGAAAACACATCATCTGTACTCGCCCTGTCGATCTGTATGGCCGGCATGCTGTATAGCAAGTATCACAGCGGACTTTTTATCGCGCTGATCATCCTGTCCAACCTGAAACTGTTGCGCAATGGCAAATTCTGGTTGGCGGGGATCCTGGCGCTGGGTTTATTCATTCCGCATGTGCTCTGGCAGATCCAAAACGATTTTCCCTCTTTCAAATTCCACCTTGTCGATCGCGCCCGACCGGTGCGCTGGAAACATATTCTGACCTACTGGCCCCATCAATTGCTTGTATTCAACCCGGTGATCCTGATCGCTGCAGCCATTATCATGATCCGGTTCAAACCCCGCAGTGTATTTGATCGTGGACTTTACTTGGTTATTACCGGTTTCATGGTCTTTTTCTTTCTAATGGCGTTCAGAGGGCACCCCGAACCACATTGGACGATTGCCGCGTCATTGCCTTTGGTTCTGTTGCTATTCAAACATGCCAATCAACACGAGGTATTTAAACGAAACCTGGTTCGCTGGGGATTTCCGTTCATGATATTACTGTTGATCGCCCGGATAGCGCTGATGGCGCAGTGGATACCACTCGACCGGAAATATGAACATCGTGAAGCCTGGGCAAACCGACTCGCTGAGTTAGCCGATGGAAGGCCGGTTATTTTTCAAAACAGTTACCAGGATGCGTCGCTCTATCGGTTCTATACCCGGCAACCCGCCACTTCGCTCTCAACCATCGAGTATCATCAGACGCAATTTACGATCTGGCAATTCGATACTCTTTTCAGCGGCCAGCCTGTCCTGGTGAATACCACAAAAAAAGATCCGGGGGCAGCTGTATACCCAATGCCCAATGACCGGAATCAATATCTGCGTGGCATGGAATCGTTTCACACCTGGGAAAAAGTGCGCATCGGGATAAACGCATATGCTATTCCATTGGGACAGCCCGAGGACTCCATTAAGATTGAGATTGAACTCTTTAATCCTTATGCCATCCCATTATCTCTGAATGAACCAGTCATGATCGAATCGATCTGGTTTGCACCGGATATCAAGATCTATCCTTGCCGGATTACTTCAGCAACGAGGACGATTCAGCCAGGCAAAACAGTTCAACTTGAGATCCTGACTGTGAAACCGGAATTTCAGCACGGAAATCCACCCTGGGGATTGGGCATACGGGAATGGCCAATCAAAACCATGTTGAACAGCGAGGTGAAAGAACCCATTCAGGATCCCAAAGAGTAAAATACTTGATTTACTATTTCGCCGCCTTTTTGTGGTCGGAGAGGAATTGTTCCAACCCGATGTCTGTCAATGGGTGTTTCAGTAACCCGAGGATAGCGGACAATGGACAGGTCACCACGTCGGCGCCGGCTTTGGCAGACTCTACGATATGACGTGCATTACGAATCGACGCGGCGAGAATGGCGGTGTCAAATCCCTGGATCGCATAGATCTCGGCGATCTCCCGGATCAGCGCCAGACCATCCCAGTTGATATCATCGATGCGACCGATAAACGGTGACAGGTAATCCGCACCCGCTTTAGCTGCAAGAATGGCCTGTCCCGCGGAAAAGACCAGGGTACAATTGGTCCGGATATCGTGGTCAGCAAAATAATGCAAGGCTTTCACCCCGTCCCGGATCATCGGTACTTTGACAACAATATTCGGCGCCAGATCGGCCAGGATCTTGCCTTCCTCGATCATCCCCTTAAAATCAGTTGAAATGACCTCGGCGCTGACATCCCCATCCACGAGATCACAGATGGCTTTGTAATGATTCAGAATATTCTCCTGGCCGGTAATCCCTTCTTTGGCCATGAGGGAGGGATTGGTTGTGACGCCATCGAGGATCCCAAATTCAGATGCCTCCTTGATTTGATCCAGGTTGGCGGTGTCAATGAAGAATTTCATGTCGTGGGGAGTTAAGGGAAAGTAAAAAGTGAGAAATCATATCGCACCGCTCAACCTTCTACCCTTGCTGCATTTCTGCCCTGGGGGAGTTCGAAAGGAGCTGGTCGTATGACTCTCACTTCCTGCAAAGGTAACGGATTTTTTACGAGTGATCTTCGAGCTCTTCAATCTCCGCTTTCCAGCGTTGCCAGATCGGCTTCTTTGGCAAGTCGGCTTTCAGGACGACCGGGATCTTCTGGATCGGGTGCTCAAATTCCATTTGCCGGCAGTGTAACATCAGCGCATTCGGATCATTGATCGAAGGCCCGCCATATTTCACATCACCAAGGATCGGACAGCCCAAAAAGCGGAGATGGACGCGCAGCTGGTGTGATTTTCCGGAGACGGGATGCAGCCGGATCAAAAACCACGATCCAACTTGTCCCAGCACTTTATATATCGTCCTGGCCCTGACCGCGTCGGGACGTTCGGATTTCACAACCTCAACCGTGTTGCGCGACCGGTTCTTGAGCAGCCAGGTCTCCAGGTCGCCTTCATCGGGATCGGGACAGTTTTTCGTGAGCGCGAGATACGTTTTGTGCACTTTCCGATCGGTAAACAATTTCCGCATCCGATCGCGACCCTTGGACGTTTTGGCAAAGATCAGTACACCACTGACCGGTCGATCGAGCCGATGACAGGGTTGCACATACACATTCCCCGGTTTTTGGTACTTCTCCTTGATGTATTCCTTGAGAATTTCTTCAAGACTGGTATCGCCCGTTTCATCGCCGTGAACGAGGAGGCCGTTCGGCTTGTTAATGGCGATGAGGTGGTTATCTTCATAAATGATTTCCAGGTCTGTCATAGCCATGATGCAATTTAGGTGTTCGCATGAATGAACAGCATATCTCGTTGGGATTTTCGCCCTGTCCGAATGATACGTTCATGTTTGCCGCACTGGTCAATCAATGGATCGACACAGAAGGGATCAGTTTCGAGCCCATGCTGGATGACATCGAAACCTTGAACCATTGGGCCGGTGAAGAAAAACTCGACGTGACCAAGATGAGCTTCAGCCGGTCGCTTTCCCTGGAGAAAAATTACAGGCTTCTCGATGCCGGCGCTGCGCTGGGACACGGCTGCGGGCCCTTGGTGATCAGCCGGCAGCAAATTCCTGCTGAAGAAATAGTGAACCGGCATGTCGTGCTGCCTGGCGAATGGACTACAGCGCATTGGTTATTCAATCTCTTTTATCCGGAAACAAAAAACAAGACCTTTCTTGTTTTCCATGAGATCGAAAATTTTCTGCTGAACCATCCCGATGCCGTCGGCGTGATCATTCATGAGAACAGGTTCACCTACGGTCAGAAAGGGCTGATTAAGCTTCGGGACCTGGGTGAAGCCTGGGAACAGGAAACCGGTCTGCCCATCCCATTGGGCGGGATCTTTACCTCCTCCCGGATCGAAAAACCACTTCATGATCAGATTAGCCGGTTGATCCGGAAAAGCATCCAATTCGCATGGGCGCATCCGGAGCAGGTGATGCCCTATGTGCGCCAATATTCCCAGGAAATGGACGACCGGATCATGCAGGAACATATCCGGCTGTATGTCAACGACTATTCACTCGATCTGGGTGAAACCGGCAAGAAAGCCATCCATGAAATGAAAAATTTCGCCCGAAACTGACCCCGGGCCTTCCCCCTATCATTTCATTTTCAATAAAAAACATATTAAATTTTTTTACACTATCTTTTTTATTGAAAAAAAGATGATTACATATGGTAAATAATCATAATATGTTTATCTTTGCTTCGTAAGTTTTGGTTTTTAATGGATAATCGCAGTGGCTCGTGAAACGTCACGAGCCTCTTTTTCCGAATCTCCCCAGTTCCGCCTTAGGCGGATACCAGATAAGAAGTGTGATCTTAGTTTTAGTTAACCTTAAGCCCGCTCATTTGAGGGGGCTTTCTTTTTTTGTGCACCCTCCATTTTGACCCGATTTCCATACCTTAGGCCTTCCAAAATTCAGCCTATGATCATCGGTGTTCCCGCAGAAATCAAGACCAATGAAAACCGTGTAGCGCTCACCCCGGCCGGCGCGCTGGAGCTCTCCAAAAGAGGTCACCAGGTGTTTGTCCAGCATAACGCCGGGATCAATTCCGGGTTTGTCGACGAGGCCTACCAGCAACAAGGAGCTACTATCCTGCCGACCATCGAAGATGTGTATGCCAAAGCCGAAATGATCATCAAGGTCAAAGAGCCCATTGCATCAGAATACAGCCTCGTCAAGGAAAATCAGTTGCTCTTCACCTATTTCCATTTTGCCTCTCATGAGCCCCTCACCCAAGCCATGATCAAAAGCAAAGCGGTCTGCCTGGCGTATGAAACTGTAGAGTTACCCGACCGATCGCTGCCCTTGTTAATTCCGATGTCTGAGGTTGCCGGTCGCATGGCCATCCAGGAAGGCGCCAAATTTTTGGAAAAGCCTGAAGGTGGGCGCGGGGTATTGCTCGGAGGCGTTCCTGGTGTTGAGCCGGCCAATGTATTGATCCTTGGCGGAGGTGTTGTAGGTACGCAGGCTGCGAAAATGGCTGCAGGCATGGGCGCGCGCGTCATTCTGATGGACGTCAATCTGAATCGACTGCGCTATCTCGCCGATGTCATGCCGCTCAATGTAGTGACTATGTTTTCAAATGAGGTTGCCATCCGTGAACACATCAAAACCAGTGATCTGATCGTAGGCGCTGTCCTTATTCCTGGTGCAAAAGCACCGAACCTGATTACACGTGAGATGCTCAAGGAAATGAGACCGGGTACTGTGCTGGTGGATGTTGCCGTGGATCAGGGTGGCTGTATTGAAACCTGCAAACCCACCACTCACGAAGATCCGATCTACGTGATCGATGGCGTTGTTCATTATTGCGTGGCCAATATGCCGGGTGCTGTTCCCTATACCTCGACCATCGCCTTGACCAATGCTACCCTGCCCTATGCAATCCGCCTGGCTAATATGGGCTGGCAAAAGGCCTGTCAGCAGGATAAGGCGCTCAAACTGGGCCTGAATGTGGTGCACGGCAAGGTCGTCTATGCCGGCGTGGCCGAAGCCTTCAACCTGCCCTATGTCCCTGTGGATGAAGTTTTAGGCGCGACGGCCTGAGCCGCCGACTTGCCATCAATTGCTGAACTGTCCGATCGACCTGCGCATCGCCTGCAAATACAGGTGATGCCGGAGGATCATCCTTTTCCAATGTAAAAAGGGGGCAAAAAATTTTACATTTCTGGTTGAAAGCCTTATTTTTCAAACCCAGTTGCTATTTAATCACTCAATCATTATCTCCAACCAGATGAATATCACTTTCGAAGAATTGAGAAAAATCAAGCACGCCTTGCCCACTGGCGGCGTCAAGCGGATCGCCGATGAGCTCAAAATTGAAGAGCAAACGGTCAGAAATTACTTCGGGGCTAAGAAATATGAGAACGGCCAGATTGTCTCTCAGCACATTCAACCCGGCCCGGATGGTGGCATCGTCATGCTGGAAGACGAAACCATTCTCAAAGTTGCCCAGCGCATCATTGAGGAAGCCGCACACCCCGCAGCTAACCACAACTAAAAAATGGCCCTTTAGATCAGAGGTCCATTTTTTTTTCGCGGGTTATCAGCTACTGGCTCAGGCCGGCATTTGCGAACTATTTTCCAATCCCAGCCACTTCACCAGGTCCGGGTTCATTTGATTATCCCGGTTTCGCAGCACAAGCGTATCCAGTTTTAGCGAAGTCAATATCCGGGTCAACGATAGCAGGACACGAACCGGTTGCTGATCATCCAGTTTTGAAAAAACATTCATCCTGCGTTCCACATATAATCCAAGTGCATTCGCCTGGCGGATCCACGTACCGGCATCCGGAGCCGGAAGGACCATGGCCATGCGACCTTCAGGCACCAAAACACTTTCACAAGATTTTATCCATTGTATCGGCGTCAATAATGTATGCCTTGCGGCGCTTCGCGATCCTGACGGTGATACAGGACCTGACATAAAATATGGCGGATTGACGACGACCAAATCAAACTGCTGTTCATTCGAATTCAAATCCAGCACCGATTGCTGTCGGATCACGCATCGTCCGGTCAAATGGTTTTGATCCCTGTTCAGTTTTGCCAAGGACACACTGTGTTCGTTCACATCAATCGCATTAACAAATGCATTTGGAAAATGATGGGCCAGCACTAATGCAAGTATGCCTGTACCGGTTCCGGCATCCAGGATACGGGATGGATATAAATCCTGATCAATGATCCACCGCGTAAGGAGCAGCGCGTCTGTTCCGATCTTGAAAACGTCAGGATGCTGCTGAAAAGTCAGGCCCCGCCAGGTAAAGGTGTTTTGCCGGAGGTTAGCGGCCACGAAGGGAAATATTATTCGTCTTCCCCGGTGAAAACGATACGGATCGATTCCGTGCTTTCCATATTGGACTCCAGGCTGATCCGCTGGGTCGTCAATCCGTCGAAAACAGAAATGGTAACCGTATTGGGAGGCACCATTCCAACATTATGCGCATACAGGACCAGGTCCTGGCCAAAGCCGACGAGCGTGGATTCAAATGTTCTTTTCTCAGCCGTCAATTCATGCTCTTTCAAGACCCAATCATCCCCCAGCTTGAGCGATACGATATCACCATCGATCGTATTGTGATCCCATACACTGATGGTGAGTTTTCGCTTCTTCACTTCCAGTGCGCCTTTCTCCACGACCCTGACTTTTTCGGGTTTGATATCATCCGGCGCCGAAATCGTTTCACGAGTAGACCATGCTAACAGATCATGGTATGAATGATAATTGGACGTGGACGCGGTGAAGCCAAGCCAGGCTGTTTGCTCAGGGCTGTTCAATTTCTCGGCGATATCCAGTTTGACGGAGAGGACGGGAAAGAGATAGGAATCGAGATACACCTGGAGGCGTCCATCCTTGTACATGATGCGCGTGAAGTGCGGATGGCCATCGGTGATCTCCGGGATCTCATGCACAGTGGCATAGCGTCGGTAATCCTTTGTCTCCGGATTATAGAACGACAGATTCACGTGATTGCGGCTGCCTTCATTATCGTCTTTGGTATCAAACTCGAGTGCCACGCCAAAAGGGATCTGCTTGTACCCGATGTCATCACCCGTTCCGCCTGTTATATCCGGCGACTGCGACTGGATGACAAATGCAAAACCGTCCCCGACCGGTGTTTCTTTGGAGCCTCGGGAGATCAGGAAAGTGAACTCGGTTTCAAACCCGTGGGAGAAATCGATCTTCTTTGATTTATACCAGCACGCGCCGGTTTGATTCGGCTTATCCGTGGTGATCCGCAATCGGTCCCCGGAGATGGTGGCGGAACCCTTCAGGCTGATACTTTCTTCCTGGGCTTTGAAATCATTGATCTGGAAGAGATAGGACTGGGCTAACAGGGCATTTTGCAGGCCACAGATGGTCAGGCAGATCAGGAGCGCCAACTGGCGATGGTTTGAGCTTTTTCTCATGGAAAGCAAGGACTCTCATTACGTGAAACGCTGTACATCGGGTACTCCCACGCTATTCACGAACAGTAAAGGTAGGAAAGGTCGGGGGATATGAGGCTGGGGCCTTGGGCATTTGCAAATCGTTGATAGTAAAGGGTGATTGGTGATTTAATGGCATGATTCCTTGAAAGGCACATCTTGGTGGAAGTCGATCAGGGTTTGCCCACCATTTCTTGTCAACTGGGCTGTCAGTGGGTGGATAAATTCTAAATTGTTTTGAAAAATATGTCTGCAAAATTTAGGGCTAAACCACTTCTTTGGTTAGTTAATAAATTTCTCTAATTGGATACTTTTATAAAACTTGTAACTGATGTCCTTCCAAATTGATCTAAAACAAATATCCAATATATTCCATTTGGATACTCCGTTGTATCTAAATAATGTTGAACTCCAGCTAAAAGGTTGCAGTCCTTATAAAATATATTACCAATACTGTCATATATATTGATACAATATGACAAATTTTGGTATTGATTGTTTAAATAAATATTCAAATATCCCATAGTAGGATTTGGAATCAAATCAAGTCTCAAATTTTCATTACTAATACTATTATACAAGCTATTATCATAAGTTGTATTACATCGATCATAAAAGCAACCCTCCTCATCAACCCAAATGAACCAAAGCTGTTGAGTACTGGGATATTCTACTCTAGGCGTATCTAAAGAAACAATACCAGCCAATAAATAACCATCATTATATTGTATTATTTTTGAAAAATTAACATCGGGTTTAACTGTTACCTGACTAGTCCTTGGTAAATATTCATGACTCCACACGCCATCCCCATCCCAAGATATTTTTGATATTACTCCAAAATATTTAAGCTTACTTTCAGTAGTATCAGCAATACTTCCACATAAAACTATGCCATCTTCTTCAATCGATTCAACACAATCCACATATGAATTTTTCTTAGATATAACTCTTTCTCCATAGTGCTGTTCCCATAAATACTCGAAATCTTTATTTAATTTAAAAATGGAGTTTCTTGAAAATATATTGCCAGGAATTTCACCTAAATAGTACTTGTCCCACTGCAAAGATGAACAAGACACAAAACCACCATCAGGAGAACCTAGAACTTGAAAAGGCGCACCTCTTATTTCATTACTGTTTATTTGTTCTTTAAGAATATTTCCATCCTGATTAACTTCTAAAAAGAGTAGTGGCCTCCAAATTGAATCAAATCTAGTATCACCATCTAATCTATCATAGCCAAATACAGAAATTATCGAATCCGTAATAATTGCATCATATCCATATTGATTCCTATAATCGCCATAGGTCAACTTCCATTCTATATTAAATTCACTATTAAACTTAACTAGAAATAATTGTGTTCCTAAGCTGTCGCTTGATGACGACATTCTAATAGACCCAACACCAAGATAATTATTATCATTGGTCTTAATCAGCTCGTGAAAAACCAAAAAATCAAATACATCAACTGTATCTACTTTCATTTCATATGTATTCAATACTTCACACTCAGAATTAAATAGTAGCACTAATATTTTTGAGGGATTCCAAACAACACCCAATGCAATAAACAAGTCATTTGAATATCTTAAAATTGGTGAATACGAGAGTTGTTTCACATTCAAAGTGTCAAAATAAAATTTTATACAATTAAAATCTCCTAGCCCTGGATTGTAATTTGAAAGCATATATCCTCTATTGCCTATAGTGTCAACCACATCACCAACGTAAACGACTCCATTTTCACTTATAGCGATATCTCCAAATATTAATTCGAGATTTGATATATTTGATACATACTCAGTATATTGAGCTAGACAGCAAGTAAAATAAAAAGACAAAACAAACGAAAATGCTACTTTCATATTAAAGCCTATTGAATTAGAATTTTTCCTACGCCTAAACCATCTTTTGATTCAAGAATATAGGTATAAAACCCAGCAGAAAACAAGATATCGTTATTTATTGTAAAATCACTACAATTTGTACAACTATTTTGGGTAAAAATTTTACCATCATACGAATAGATCTTGATTTTGTAATCGTTTGTTGGAAACTTGATTGTGCACTTGTCTATTGCGGGATTAGGCACAACAATGCTGTTAATGAAGTTTCTATTGATTTTTCTATCAAAATTATTTGGGTCTTTAAATGTTCTAGGATTTATTGTGTTATCAAAGTCATAGCCATAAAATGTAACTAAAATATTTTTTGCGTAACCAGCAACCATTCTGCTATTTGCCAAAGCAATGTCCTCCAATTTACCAATAAGAATTGTGTCTAACTCTCCTTCAAACCAATTTGTGTCTAGTATTTCAATAAATATATCTGTTAACTCCAAGTAGATATCATAATCTTCTTCTTCCTCGACAGTTAAAGTGCGATTAATTTCCATTGAATTTATAAAAGAATCAAACTCAATAATATTTCCACTGCATAATAGAAATGAGGCTACTGCCAAATCGCTTTCAAATGTATTTTCCTTTTTAGCCAAAGAATGTATAAGCTGTCCTCATATGCAATTGTATCGAGGTACATCTCTGAAATTACAAAATTGCAAAGCAAATTAATTTTGGCATCTAGTTGCAGTAGTAGTCCTTGCAAATTTATCTTCGTTGTTGAATCTGTGGTTAATTGATAAAGCGAAAATACAGAATCGTAAACAGAAACAAATTGAAAATATATGTAACTCATTGAATCCTGATGTAAATCAGGAAATTCGCGATATGAGCATTCGGAGGCAAGTGGGATGCCAGTGGGTAGAATATTTACATACGAAATTGGCCATTGACTGGCATCATTCGAATTATAATTATAAACAATACTTTCATTACTGGTGCTGTTCAAAAAATCTGATCCCTGAATTCCAGTATTATGACTAAATTTATTTCCGGCTGGATCGGAACCAGATCCCTGCTGAGTTGCTATAGATGAATTTTCATTTATGAGAACATCGTATTTCTTAGAATTTTGAATTTCATTACACATCAGCTGTAATCCGGATAAATCTGATCCATTCAATCCAAATACATTAATAGCTGTACCAAGATTATCGAAATCATTTTCATCTATGATGTTAGACTCAGTTGTTGTATTTATAATCTGAAGCCCAAACTTTGTTGTAGTGTTTGAAGTGGGGCTAAGGAACACATTGTCATAAACAGCAAAACCAGTGGAAGTGCTAATATTAATGCCAGAATAGAATTCATCATCATCAACATTTATAGTATTCTCCTTGACAATTATATAATTAGCGGAAGAAGCTGACAAACTTATTTTATTTGAGTTAAAGTTAGTTTTATTAATAAGGAGATTGCTTAAGTAAGGAGAACCTAAAACACTACCTTTAAAATCAATTCCTACATTAAAATTATTAACTTCATTATTAGTTAAAAATGGTGCTCTTGAGAATGCTAATCTTGATCCATAAGCCGTAATAGCTCTGTTTAGCCCATAAGCTCCCTGCCAAGTATTATCAAAATTACAGCTTAAAAAATTCAATCCACGATTGTAAATCACATACACATGCTGATTAAATTGTTCACCTTTAAAATTTTCATCAATGTAAAAAATACATTCCTCAAAAGTAGACTGCCTATTAAACGGAATCCAATTATCACTACCGTGATAACTTTTATTAAAATAATAAATCGAATTCTCATTATTGTAAAATTCACTTGCTAAAGCATTTACGTAGGCTGGATAAATTGGTCCTACGGGAGGGAGCATCCAGTTAATTGCTTTTCGTGCGCCAGAAATTGTTGATCCATAAATTTCCAACGATGCAGGCCCTGTTAGTCCATTACCTGATTTGAGAACTATTCCCCTCCAGAAATCATCATTTATTGGACAAAGCAAGTCATCATTACCAACAGCTATATCAGCTAAATACAAGTTTAATGTAGCATTTCTTTCTACAATGATTGAAGTGTTAGGAGCCATAGATAAATTTGCCCCTATTGTAGCATCAGCATTTTCTGCCACAATGATATCTATATCACAATAATGGTTGTTGCTTATACCATCATTTCCCGTAAGATATGCCCAATTTCTTTGGGCATTCTTCAATTTACTTGATGCCCATGTAAGATAGCTCCTCATGTATTCGCCTTGCCCAACTGTAAAATGATTATAACATACGTCGATATAGCCCATTATGTTTTCTACATCAACATTTGTATACGGCTCACCATCAGGGTCTAAACACTCAGAATTGCTGTAAGTGCAATTTTCCAAATCATATCCTTCATATTCGGTTTCGTTAGGTGATGCCTCCGCACCAGTATCACAAACCTTATCTCCTGCTGTCAAACAATTTGAGCCATCATTTAATTCATTTATAGCTGGATCACCTTCAGAACAACTTCCTCCCTGAAATGTATGATATAAATGAAGAGCATGACCTACTTCATGAGCTATAGATTTAGGATTATTATTTGACCAAACTTTATCTGCTCCTATACCGTCAGATCTACCACAACAATCACTATTTGTCAACAATATTGTAAGTGCATCATTAGGATTTTGATAGTCGGTCAGTGCTAAGTCCGCATCATTAAAATAATCAGTATTGTGAATGGAATTAATACACCCATGATAAAAAAATATATTATGTTCGTCAAAATATTCTTTCATAATATTGATCGAATTATTTGCCTCTTCTATAGTAGGTCCACCACTTCCATCTGACCTCCTTATTACAACGACATTTAATTTAATATAGAAAGGGCCTGTATTATCTCCAAATTCTTCTGGTGATGCTGTAAGAAAACCATCAGTTATAGGAACAGAAGTGTAACATTGTTGACTATAGTTTATATTATTGTAATGTAACAATAGCAATATTGTTAAATATCTGAGTTGTAAAAAACATTTGTATACATTATAAATATAAAAACAAAAATTCCGAATTGAGCTAAAAGATTCCATGAAATTTAAGTTTGGTAAAATTTGTATTGAAAAATAACTACAATTGGCCTATACATATCACATTTATTTTAAAATTCAAATATA